>Ga0209188_1002373_pt1 | contig 14007 bp, 15 predicted proteins | sample C_130625_EF_Meta_FD_187307 | JGI IMG/M metagenome (GOLD analysis project Ga0209188, IMG submission 187307) | Freshwater microbial communities from Lake Croche, Canada to study carbon cycling - C_130625_EF_MetaG (SPAdes) (version 2) | ecosystem: Environmental > Aquatic > Freshwater > Lake...
TGATGATCAAGTCACGACCACCTTTGCCGAAGTCGTTGTTCACATAGACCACGTCCACCACTTTGGCTTTGACCGTGTCTTTGATGTAGTTGGCAATCTTGGGCATGGCCGTTGATTGTGTGAAAGATGTTCTGAAAACATAGGGATTTCCCTGCTGGGTAATCGCTGCAGCCTCTCCGCCTGTGAAGTTAGGAATCTCAGCGCGCTTGGTCGAAGCCATGCTGACCAAAATTGAGCCTGAGAAAACAGGACCCATCACCACATATGCGCCGTCGTCTACCGCTTTGTCTGCCAAACCTTTGGCAACGCCAGGGTTGGATTGGGTGTCAAACGAGTTGTAGTCAATTTTTTTACCCAAGATACCGCCTGCGGCGTTGATCTCTTTGACGGCTAGCTTGATGCCGTTATCAAAATTGGTACCAGAGGTGGCGCCCGTGCCGGTGAGTTCCACAAGGCCGACGATTTTCACGTTTTGGGCAAATGCCAACGAGCTCAGCGAAATGGCTGCCACTAAGGCTGTTTGAATGAATTTTTTCATCTTTGTCTCCTGTTTTTTTGAATAAAGGTCGGATCATAGCTTTGGCCCGATAGCGACCAAGATTATTACAAGTTAGTAATTGCACTGTTAGGAGGCAGTCATCGGTCAAAATCAACAGATGGACGTACTGCTAATAGAAGATGAACAAAAAATTGCTGACTTTGTCATCGCAGGCTTTGCAGCCGCCGACATCACGACCCACCATGAGCTCGATGGCTTTAGAGGTCTCAACACCGCATTGATCAAAACATTTGACGCCATCGTGCTCGATGTGGGCCTACCCTTGCTCGACGGCTTTCAGGTCATACAGGAATACCGCAAAAAAGAATTCACCACCCCCGTCATCATGCTCACAGCTAGAACAGAGCTCGATGACCGGCTCAAGGTGTTTCAGTCAGGGGCTGATGACTACATGCCCAAGCCATTTTTTGTTGAAGAATTGATCATCCGTCTGCACACATTGGTGCAACGCAAGGCCGGCAGCATTGAAAAAACCATTGACCAAAGCGGCATCTCGCTAGACCGTTTTACGCGTGTGGCCACCTACCAAGAACGCACGGTGACCTTGACGCAAAGAGAGTTCATGCTGTTGGAGTGTTTGATGCTCTCGCCTGGGCAAATTTTTTCTCGCCAACAAATACTGAAACGCTCTTGGGGCATTGAGTTTGATACCGGCACCAATATTGTGGATGTCTGCATACAACGTATTAGAAAAAAACTGTCTGATACTGACCCAAAAAATCTGCAACCCTTTCCTATCGAATCCATTCGTGGCGTGGGCTACAGACTGAATGCCGTCAAATGAAATATTCTTTGAAGTTAATAATTTTTACCTATGTATTTGTAGGCGTTCTTTTATTTGTACTGGCTTCGCGTCTGACTATCCGCTACTCTGCCAGCGCACCGCTTATCACTTACCAAAGTGAATTGTTTGGGCGGCAAATTACGCGTATCAGCACCTCTGATGGCAAATTACCCGTCGCTGAAAAATTACGCAACCACCTACCCTATGCCATTGAAGGCTTGAAAGAAGATGAGTTTTTAGTTTTTAGCCCACAAGACGCCAACCGTAAAAACTTTGTGGAAGGTTTGTTAACAGCCGAACAAAAAAATACGAACGACTGGAAGCCACTTGAATATCAAATTGAAAATACAAACGTCAGTTACTTAGATGTCGAGTTGAACGGAGATGAATGGCGGTTATTTAAAACACTAGGCTCCACAGCTCCTTCTGACTGGGTCGCCTTAAAGAAAAGTGTTTTAAGGCAACGCATGTTCGATATCCTCGACATCAGAGACCGTATGGGCTTGCAGATCTATCCCATTCTTATTTTGTATATTGTTTTTCTGACATTGGCTATTTCTTACGCAGCCTTGCGGCCTCTTAAGAATATGCAATCATTGTTTTCAAAAATCGACATCAAAGATACCCATAGCGACACGCATCTTCAAACTAAAGATACCTACAGAGAATTAACCAGCTTCCTGAATTATTTCAATGAGCTGATAGACAGGTCACGCTTAAGCTACCAGCAAGCCAATCGTTTTTCTAGCGATGCATCGCATGAACTCAAAACACCACTTACCATTGTTCGTGGCCATTTGCAAAGACTCATCAACCGTTCACAGGACGGTTCAGACGATCAAATTCAGCTGTCGCTTGTGATGGAAGAGGTGGAGAGACTTATCTCCATAACCAACAAATTGTTAATGCTTTCGCAAGCAGACGCCGGACGTCTTGCTGTCCATAAAGAAACCATCCAATTCAATAATTTGATCAACCAATTAATAGACGATTACTCCAACTATCGACCAGATATTGAGGTCACAAAAAGTCTGCAAAGAAACATGGAATTAGTCGGCGACAAAGACTTGATCACCCAATTGATCCTCAATTTATTTAGCAACGCCTTCAAATACAACTTCTCAGGTGGAAAAGTCCTTTTTAATGCTTCAAGTAACGCCACACACCTTAGCTTTAATATCAGCAACACCACCCAATTAAGTGCTTCGGGATTGGATGATCGCGTGTTTGAGCGTTTTTATCGCCATCTTGGCTCGCAAAACAAAGAGGCCAACACGCAACAAGGATCCGGATTGGGTTTAAGCCTGTGCCGCGAAATCGCCATAGCGCATGGTGGCGATTTAGAGATACGCAGAGTTGTAAACCAAACTGTTACTTTTAGTTGTCGGTTAGCTTTAAAAGGTAGTAAGTAACCATTTTCTTGGTTAAATCTTTGTAATAGTTAATTACAAGTGGCTTTAATTTGACACAAAGCAAGCCCTCCCCACTAAAGTCAATGCTCAGTGATACCGATACAGCTTTGATTTCACTAAACAGGGTTTGGTTATGGCACGCATTAAAAACATAGGCATTGTTTTAGCAATTACTTTGCTGTGTGTTTCTGCGCGTGCTGAAAAAGTGATTTGCCCTGGTAATCTGAAGTGGAGCTTTTCCGGAATGCATTGCGCAAAGCTCGCTGGAAAAGACGAGGCTGCATGTCCTGCTCCATCCGCCTTGTCAAAACCAAGTGTCTTGGGCCCTGCACTTTGCGTTTCTAAAGGAAAGTGTTTGGAGGGTGGCGTACCCAATTCGGTTGGAATTTGCACTGAACCCGAAACTAAACTTGTTAAAACTTATCCTTTTACAAAGATTACGCATTTGTAATTTTAAATTTTCGTCCTACAATATTGTTTTGGGGCGAAAAAATTAAGCAAGGTGCTAACACCTGAGTCTTAATTAGCGCTCCCATATTGTTTGTAAGAAAAAGTTTTTTTGTATTACAAATGACCTTTTTTTGGGCGTGTAAATGGAAGATCTACTTAAGAAATACGGCGGCATTCCAAACTTAAAGAAACATTTGAATTTCTTTTTTAAAAAAGTTTGTGAAGAAAAAAATATAAAGCATTACTTTTTTGGCATCAACGTTGACAACGTTATCAACGACGTGGTGAATTACAGGTCTTTTGGATTGCGCAAGCCTGATCATCTTTATAGAGATTACCCCGCTCAAACTTCGCCAGTTTCCATCAAAGTAAAAATTCCTGTCTTTGAAGACGTTGTCAAAGTTCTTCAGCTCCAGATGCAAAACGGCATGATGGTGAATTGGCGCGATGTCCCCCGCTATTCACACCACGTCATGGATGCCATCGAAGAAACGCGGTGCAAGTCGATGGACAGCGACGCCCCTATGTCGATCAAGGCAGACTTGGTGACTATGGAAGCGATAGATGAAATATTGACCGATAGAAAACGTGCAGTTCGCACTGAAATGCAGGAAAACGGCGACTTGAAATTAGACAGAAGTTGGCAAATTGTCTATCCCTTCTATCTGCGTTTATCAACCGTGGCAGAAACCATCACGCTAATCGGCAAGGGTTATGCACGTGAAGGCGTCGCTCAAGAAGAAATCATCAAAGTAGCCGCTGCTGCTAAAAAGAAATTTCCCTTCTTTGAATTTCCAATCAAGGAAGACGAAGGAGGTCAATATATTGAAATGACCCATATCGCAGATTACTCTGAGGATGGCCTGCCAATTCGCCTCTTTCTAACCATGTTGCTCAATTTCGGATGGCGCTTTGATGAAGTGATGGCGCTAGACAAAGATCAGCAAATGATTAACGTGGTCCGTGACAAGGTTTAAAAAGAAATTATGAAAATGTCTTTTATGCGTGCAATTTTGTGTGTGGGCGTTTTCTTGCTTTGGAGTCTTAACGCCTCAGCAGAGAAAGTTTTATGCCCGCCAGGTCTATCTTGGACTTTTGAAGGTTATTGCATGAAAGTTATGGACAGTAAGACCGCCTCTTGCCCGCCCGGCACTTCCTTAGCGAAGCTTAATGTGACGGGGCCCATGATCTGTAAAGGTCGTTGGAAATGTTTATCGGATATCAACAAAGTTCCCAATGCACAAGGTCAATGTGTAGACCCTGCGGAAGTCAAACCTGTTCAACGCCAATTCACTCAAAAAATGGTTCACACGGATGCAAAGCCTGAACCAGCTAAATCTGAATAATATTCAGAAGGCTTGGGTAAATAAGTAAATCACGATGCCGTGACCCGCTACCCAAAACAAGCTGCGTAATGCGGCTTTGTCCAAGAGGTAGCAAGCGATATAGGCCACACGAACGGCGATGTAGATCCAACTCATGCTTTCCAATAGAGTGCCATCTGCTCCGCCCAAAGAAGCCAAGATGACGCCGACAGCAAAAAACGGAAACGCTTCTAAACTATTTTGCTGCGCCGCATTGGCTCTAGCGCGAAAACCCTCTTGGTTAGCTAACCATGCACGTGGGTTATGGTTGTCATAGCTCTTGTCACCCCACTTAGAAATAGCTGCACATATTAGGGGCAAGAGTCCTGCTATCAAAATAGCAATGACTACGGTGTCGAGTTGGGTTTCGAAGCGCATATGGTCTCCTAAAGAAATAGGTATCTTATGTCACTTATCCAAGCGTTAACCCTACTTTGTTTTGGTAACTACGAGACACTACTATTGAATACTCGCTAGTTAACATAATTCACATGAACAGACGCTTACATTCCGCATTGATGTTCGCACTTCCATTGTTTGGTTTATTATTTTTTTGGGAACTCTGTATACGCGTCTTCCATGTAGATGAGCGAATATTTCCTAGTGTTGAAGCAGTATTTGCTGCCGGACTCGAGTCCGTTCACGATGGCAGCATCTTTCAACATATCGTAGCCAGCCTAGGACGTGTTGCAGTTGGCACTGGCTTAGCCATTCTTGTCAGTATTCCTCTGGGTGTTGCGATGGGTCTTAACCCTATCGTGTCAGAGTTTTTATCTCCTCTATTTCGTTTTTTCTCTGTATTAGCAGGTATCGCTTGGATCCCTATCGCTACCCTGTGGTTTGGTTATGGTTTTGGTGCCATCACATTCGTTATTTTCAATGCGGTATTTTTTGTTGTCACTTACAACACATTGCTTGGTGTTTCTAGTATTCCTATGCCCTTGCGGCATGCAGCCGCTTCGCTGGGTGCCAAAGGATGGACGTTACTGACCCAAGTGATTCTTCCGGGTGCCCTGCCCAATATCGTGACGGGTATCCGAACTGGATTGGGTTTTGCGTGGCGCGGTTTGATTGCTGCCGAAATGATTGCGACCAATGTTGGATTGGGATATATGTTGTTTTTAGCCCGCGATTTTTATAAGACAGAAGTCATTGTTTTGGGCATGATCGTTATTGGCCTTATTTGGCTGGTGATTGACAGATTGGTGCTGGCTCCGCTGGAACGCGCCACGATTGAGCGCTGGGGATTGGTGAGACGAGCATGAGCCTTCTACAACACATTTGGTCTATCTACCTGCGTGTTACATCCAAATTTCCTGCACTGCGCAGTTTTGTTCCTTTTATTCCGCTTCTGATTGCTTGGACGCTAGTCACTGAATTGGCTATTTTTCCTCGCGCATTTCTTCCAGGGCCTGTCGATGTTGTCAACGCATTTGGCACCCTCACCTACAAAGGCGTATTGACCCAATACTTAGAAGACAGCGTTATACGTTTAGCGGTAGGAGCAGCTTTTGGGATTGCTTTAGGAATACCTTTAGGCGTCTTGGTGGGATTAAGTGACCGAGTACGTCAAGCGGTATGGCCACTCTTATTGTTTTTTCAAGCGATTGGCGATATTGCATGGTTACCTATTTTGTTGGTGTGGTTTGGTTTTAGTTTGACTACGATGACGCTGGTCATTGTGTATACGGTTCTTTTTCCGATCGTTTTAAATACTTCATTAGGCGTGCGATCTGTCTCCACAGACCTACACCGTGCTGCGTTGAGTCTTGGCGCTTCCAAATTACGCGTCGTATGGGAAGTTGTTTTACCAGGCGCGTTACCCAACATCATGACGGGCCTTCGTAATGGCTTGGGTTATGGATGGCGTGCCTTGATAGCGACTGAAATTATTGTGGGGACTAGTGGCATTGGCTTCATGATGTTTGATGCAAGACGCGCTGGTTCAGTCGTTGAAATTTTGCTTGGCATGGTTGTGCTAGGAACACTTTGGTATGTGGTCGACAGTTGGGTACTTGCGCCCATAGAACGCGCGACTGGTAAACGCTGGGGACTCGTTACACAATGAAAAGTTTAGCTATTCAAAATCTTTCAAAGACATATTTCGATCCTTATGCGGGAGCGAATGTCACAGCGATACATGATATTTCTCTACATGTGAAACAAGGCGAGTTTGTTTCTATCGTTGGCCCATCAGGATGCGGCAAAACGACTTTACTCAATATGCTTGCTGGATTTATTCCCCCATCGGGCGGATCCATCATGATCGATGACAAGCCCGTCAAAGGTCCTGGTGCTGACCGGGGCGTCGTGTTCCAAACCTTTGCCCTCTTTCCATGGAAAACCGTTTTAGAAAACGTGGGCTTTGGCCCTTGTATGCGAGGACTTCCAAAATCCGAATGTGACAACATTGCACGTGAATTTCTATCACTGGTAGGACTTGAACATGCTGCAGATAGATATCCGAACGAATTGTCGGGTGGCATGCAACAGCGTGTGGGTGTGGTGCGGGCTTTGGCCAACAATCCGGATGTGTTGCTGATGGACGAACCGTTTGCTAGTGTTGATGCACAAACGCGTATGACACTACAGGAAGAATTAACCCGTATTTGGCAAGAACGCCGCCCGACTATTCTTTTTATTACCCATGATGTAGCGGAGTCTGTATTTTTAGCAGACCGTGTAGTTGTGCTGAGTAAAGGGCGTGTGCTTGAAGACATGCCTATTGCACTAGAACGCCCCAGGGCATGGGAGCATTTGATTGAGGATGACACCTTCAAAGCGCTCAGTGCACAAGTACTGCACAAGGTGCGATCTGCATGAAATTGTGGCAATCGATTCATCAATCCACGCAAGGACGTATTGTCTTTGTGTGTGTATTGCTATACGCTGTATGGCAAATACATTTGGGGATATCGGCCCCAGGTAAGGTCACAGAGAGTCTGCGTGAGGGTAAGGGTAAAGTGAATGTGCAGGTGGTTTTGCCGTTCACGCCCGATCGCTTTCATGTGATTGCCATGCAACAGTTTGGTCGGGTGTCTGGGACCGAAGACACATCGATCGAAGTTCGTGGGGTGAAGCGGGATGATTTATCAAGTCTTGCTCGCCCTTTTTGGGTAAAACGTATAGAACCGCTAAAAGGAGACTGAACATGTTATTGAAAAAATTGATGTTGTGCCTGTGCTTGTTGGCACCGGGACTCGCTATGTCGCAAGACTTAGTCAAGATGAAAGCCGGCATGGTGGCAGGCATTGACCAAATTGGATTGCCCATAGCACTGGAGCGTGGGTTTTTTGAAAAATGGGGCTTGGATGTGACCATTGCACGTCCCTATGCGACGGGTGTGGATGCATTAAATTCATTGCAAGCGGGTGAGAACGACATGTTGCAAGTCGGCGTCCCCATGATCGGAGCAGTACTACGTGGTATGGATTTAGTGGCACTTGGCAACTACAGTGGAAGCGCCCACAAATTAGGAGGTGACGCCACCATCGCCTTGATTGCAGGTGCCGGTTCAGGCATTGTCAAAGGCGATCTGAAATCACTCAAAGGCAAAAAGATTGCAGCTGCTTTTGGCACGATCAACCACCTCTATGTTTTGGGGTTGCTTGAAAAAGCCGGTCTCACGCCTGCAGATGTAACGCTCGTCAATACACCTCCCCCAGATATGACGGTGGCTCTTTTAGCCAAAGGTATAGACGCTTTTGCTTGCTGGGATCCTGTTCCTATCATTGCTTTAAAAGATGTACCCGGTGCTTTTGAAGTTATTCGCGGTGGCGATGTCATTTCTTATGTAGGTTTTAATGTTGCTTTGCGCCCTTGGGTTGAAAAGAACGGGGCCACTATTGAGAAATTTCTTACCGCAGTCTCTGAGGCCGACCAATGGATGCGCGCCAATCCTAAAGCAGCCGCCCAAGTTGCAACACGCTGGATTCCTGGCCTTAAACAAGATGTGGCAGAGGCAGCAATGCAGTTCAATATCCAACAAACGGACCGCCGTTTGTCTACCAACAACTACAAAGCTTTGTGGAGCGCCGAGGATCGCCTGAACCGCTTGGGATTAATCAAATCAACATTTGATGTGAACAAGCATATCGAGCCAAAGCATATGCTCAAGGTCATGAAAGACAATCCGAAGTTGTTCTCAGATTTACCGGCTATTCCAGCCAATGCCATGATTGGTTCTGGTTACGTTTTTAAACCTTAATCTGCATTAATAGGTAAAAAAATGGGGTCCTAAGGGCCCCATTTACTTTTTTCAAAGCACAGGCAAAAACCAGCCCTTTTCAGCCTTGAGTAAAAACTTATGGTCACCCAACCATTTCACTAATTTAGGGTTGGCGTTATTTATGCCGCCCGCCTGGCGAACCCATAAATAACCATTGGGTTGGTCTCTTTCATCGAAAACTTGTGCACCAGGATGTTTGGCAACAAAAGCAAGAAGCTCTGAGTAGGTGAGCAAGTTCTTGATCAACACATCATTGTTTTGGGGAGCAGCGGCCTTTTCGGGGGCTGCTGGCTCGGCCGTTTTAATGGCTTTGGGCGTATTGATTGGTTCATCAACTTCATTGGCGTCACTGTTGGTGCTTGGGGCTGTGGTGGGTTGCTGTATTTTTTTGGGAACAGCCACAACTCCTAAGACTTTCAATAACAACTGACATGCCTCAGGACAAAATGCTGTTCCTGAGTAATCGTTGATGAGTAATGCCGCGTCTCTTGATGATGTTTGTGCACCATCTTTTTTCTTAATCTGAACTTCTTCAAAGGCCTCCACCACGGCAAGAATTCTTCCACCAAGTGGAATGCCTTCACCCTTAAGGCCACTAGGAAAGCCTGACCCGTCGAATCTCTCATGGTGCGTACCGATGTACAACGCAATGCGCTCCATCTCGTAGAGACCTGAAAGACAGTCTTGCCCCGCTTTAGCATGCGCTTCATACAGCTTTTTGCTATAGCCTCCAACGCCAATACTTAAGTTACTCAAAGTTTCATCTGAGAGCCCAATCTTGCCGATGTCATGCAACAGGCCAGCAATATAAATATCTTGCGTATCGTTTGGTGAGCAATTAGCCGCTTTTGCCATACGCACGGCTAAATCAGCGACAGACTTTGAGTGGGTCAACAAAGCACTGTCGCGAAGGCCGATCAGCGTTGAATAGGCTTTGACGGATGCAATGTAGGAGCCTCTTAAATCGTCATATGAATTACTCAGCTCAGCCGTTCTTTCTTTGACTTTTTCTTCTAAGGTGTTGACCATGTCAGCGAGACTTTGGTTTTGCTGCTTGGTTAACTCTAGTAAATTGTCGCGTTCAACTACTAGTGCATATCTTTCAAGCGCTGACTTGGTGGTCAGGACAACCTCTTCGTCATTCCAAGGCTTGGTCAGATACCGATAAATTTCGCCCTCATTGATGGCAGAAATGGCGGCCTTTAAATCAGCAGTGCCAGTGAGCATAAGACGCATGATTTTGGGATAACGCTGTCTGACTTGGGCCAAAAATTCTGCGCCATTCATCTCAGGCATTTGCATGTCAGAGATAACCAAATGGAAATCGCTTTGCGCAAGTTTTTGTAAAGCTTCAGCACCGCTGGAGGCTTCTTCAATATCAAATCCAGACAACTTGAACATGCGACGTAAAGCAGACAAGATATTGAGCTCGTCGTCAACACACAAGATCTTGTAGCTTGAAATATCCAACTTATCCAATTGGTCTTGCGAACTTGGTAATAAATTTTCCAATGGAATACTTCGGTAAAAAGATAAAAATTGCTGACGGAATCTATGATAATTTAAAAAGTTATGTTAAAAAAATTCCAATGCTCAAAATACTATCTCGTTTAGCTTGCGTCTATCTTTTATGCACTCAAACTTGCCTCAGCGCATGTTTAGGCTCGCAACTTAGCACTAAGGTGTATACATTCGATGTAGTCCCACAACTTCCTGCTGCCAAAATTTACACCAGCTGGTCGCCCCTGCTTCAAAGGGTTGGTCAAGATGCTGGGCTTTGCTTTGAGTTAAGGGTCTCGGCCTCCATACCTGAGTTCGAGCAACGTTTCCTCAAAGGCGAATCTGATTTCACATTCCTAAACCCTTACCACGCCGTTCTTGCCTATCAAAAGAAAAAGTACCAGCCCCTTCTTGCAGATTCACAAGATTTATTGACGGGCATATTGGTCGTGCGATCTGATAACCCGATTAAAAATCTGAGTGATCTAAAAGGGAAAAATGTCACATTCCCTGCACCCAACTCATTTGCAGCGTCTTTGTTGATTCGTGCTGAATTAGCCAAACAGAAAATCGACATTACCCCACTATTCGTCAAAACACACAGCAATGTGTATCGCTCCGTCATTAACAAAGACGCTTTGGCTGGTGGCGGTGTCAACAACACGCTTGACAATGAAGCACCTGAGGTGCGTCAGCAATTACGGGTGTTGTATGAAACGCCGGCCTACACGCCACATCCTATTGCTACCCATCCTTCGGTTTCATTGGAGGTACGTGAACGTTTTCTCAAGGCGATTGTCAAACTATCGCAAGACGAAGAAGGGCAAAAACTGCTTGATGGCATAAATCTTCACAAGCCACAGGCAGTCAACTACGCGAAGCATTACAAAGTTTTGGAATCGTTACAGCTTGAAAAGTTTTTAGTCCTGACTGGCCAATGACATGCCGCAGGTTCAAAGTCTTTCTAATTGGAAAAGTTTTAAGCCTGCACTACTGATTGGTTTGGCACTGGCTACTTTGCAAATTTTTTCAGGCTTGGCCTCTTACTACCAATCCAAAAACCTTTTGTGGGATAGCAAATACCAAACTGCACAAAATCTGACAAAAGGCTTGATAGTCTCAGTGGTCGATCAGGTCGTGACGAAAGACTACGGCTCTATTGAGTCGCGCATTCTCCAAACCATGTCCAACGATGAGGTGGCATCCGTTGTGCTAACAGATACCTCTGGCAAAGTCATATCAGCCCTTCAGCGTGACATAGGCCGCGAGCCACGTTTGGTGTTTGATTTGAATTGGATTCAACCACCAGACATCAACGAAGCAACATTGCAATCTAGAGATGAGGCTTACATCACCACATGGGCCCCAGTGAACCTAGGAATACATTTGGGATGGGTTCGACTGCAGACTTACAACTCTCTTGATTCTGCTGAGTTGAGTAGCTTGCGGCAAGAAAATTTGTTGCTATCTGGGTTATCGATCGTCTCTGGTTTAGCAATTTTGGGCGTATTTTTATGGCGCGCTTATTTTTCAGTGATCAAACGTGAACATATCACTGAGGCCAAACTAGATGAAGCAACCAAGCGTTTAATGCAGTCCGAGAAGCTTGCGTCATTAGGCGAGATGGCTGCAGGTGTTGCACACGAAATCAACAACCCTGTGGGATATGTTTCATCAAATTTAACAACACTTCAGAAGTACTTAACAGTCTACGAAGAAGTATTGGATGCGCCCGCAACAGATGAAGCGGCAATAGTCGCATTGAAAAATAAAGTTAACTTCGCCTATATACGCAGTGATGTGCGCAACCTAGTGAATGAAACCCAAGAAGGCGTTGAACGCGTTAAAACCATCATCAAAGATTTAAAAGACTACGCGCGGACCAACACATCTTCTAATTTCATACCCTCTGACATCCACGTCGGCCTGAAATCCACGCTGAATATTGCCAACAACCAAATAAAAAATCGTGCCCAAATTAAGCTAGAGCTAGGAGATTTACCTCTGGTTGCATGCGCTCCTTCACAAATAAATCAAGTACTGCTAAACCTACTGGTCAATGCTACGCAAGCTATTCCTGATGGACAAGAAGGTTTGATTACTGTTCGAACCTTTAGCGATGGTACGTTTGCAAATATTGAGGTTCAAGACAATGGCCAAGGCATGTCAGAAGAAGTTTTGCACAAGGTTTTTGACCCATTCTTCACAACCAAAGATCCTGGCAAAGGGACTGGCCTAGGTCTATCTGTTTCACAAAAAATTATTCAGGACCACAAGGGTTCATTGACTGTAACGAGCACTGTGGGAGTGGGATCAATATTCAAAATCAAACTGCCTGTCTAAATTTAAAAATGCCAGCCCTGCGCCTTCATACAAGACTGGAAATAGTTAGCAGGCGTAGTCAAAGGGCTTCCGTATTGCTGCGCAATGGCCAACTCACACTGGCTGCTATCAAAATCGTATTGCTTGGCGTTATTTTTTCTGGAGTCGTAATTTTTGGCAGGCAAACCCGAGCAAGATGCCAGCACCAATGATGCGAAGAGCAATGCCAATTTTTGAAATGACGTAAGGTGCATAGGTGGCCTGTGGGTCTTGAAGTAATTTAAGCGAACTGTAATGCCGCCAAGCTGGCGTACAAACCGGCTTTGGCTATGAGCTCTTTATGCGTGCCCTGCTCTACCAGTTTTCCTTTGTCGAGCACCCAAATGCAGTCTGCGCGTTGCACAGTTGCCAAGCGGTGCGCAATAACCAAGGTGGTACGCCCTTGCATGGCTTTTTCAAGCGCTGCTTGCACCATGCGCTCGCTGTGTGCATCTAAGGCGCTGGTGGCTTCATCTAGCAGTAACAAAGGTGGGTTCTTCAAAATAGCGCGGGCAATGGCAATGCGTTGGCGCTGTCCACCAGACAAACGCACACCGCGGTCACCTAAATAGGTGTCATAACCGTGCGGTAAGTCAGCGATGAATTCTTGTGCAAACGCAGCCTCGGCGGCCGCTTGCACTTCTTGGTCGGTTGCTTCTGGTTTACCGTAACGAATGTTCTCCATCACCGTGCCAGAGAACACAACCGCTTCTTGTGGCACCACACCAATACGTTGGCGCAAATCGGTCAAATCCATTTGGTCTACTGCCACTCCATCTAATAGAACGTCGCCGTTTTGGGGAGCATGGAAGCGCATCAGTAAAGAAAATAAGGTGGTTTTACCAGCGCCACTTGGACCGACAACAGCAACGGTCTGACCTGCGTGTACTTCACCGGTCAATCCATTCAATGCCAGTTGTGTAGGGCGCGATGGGTAATTGAAATTCACATCACGCAGCACCAAGCTCGAACCTTTTTCTGGCCAAGGCGCGCGCTGTGGATGCGCAGGAGATTGCACATCCGATTGGCTATGCAGCAATTCCATCAAACGCTCTGTGGCACCCGCTGCTCGCAAGATGTCACCATAGACCTCACCTAACACAGCAAATGCACTGGCTAACAAAATCACATAGACAATGGTTTGGCCCAATTCACCTGCTGTTGTAGTGCCTGCTCGTACCGACAAGGTTCCTAAATACAAGCCCCATAGCAGTGCAGCGCTGGAGGTCATGATGATGAAACCCACCAAGATAGAACGGGCACGTATGCGACGCAATGCAGTACCAAGTGCTTGCGCAGTGGATGTAGTGAAACGTTCAGCTTCACGTGTTTCAGCGGTGTAACTTTGC
>Ga0209188_1002374_pt1 | contig 14004 bp, 13 predicted proteins | sample C_130625_EF_Meta_FD_187307 | JGI IMG/M metagenome (GOLD analysis project Ga0209188, IMG submission 187307) | Freshwater microbial communities from Lake Croche, Canada to study carbon cycling - C_130625_EF_MetaG (SPAdes) (version 2) | ecosystem: Environmental > Aquatic > Freshwater > Lake...
CAAGCCAAGAAAAGATACTAAAAAAAATGACCAACATTGTTGGTCATAAAGAAAACATATGATTTTTAGTACTGGTAAACGCCTTTTCCTGTCTTACGTCCCAGCTGTCCTGCCGCAACCATTTCACGCAACAATGGGCATGGACGATATTTAGAGTCACTGAAGTTATTAAAATAAACTTCCATAATTGCAAGGCATGTGTCTAATCCAATCAAGTCTGCTAGTGCTAATGGGCCAATCGGTTGATTACATCCTAATTTCATGCCCGCATCGATATCCTCTGCAGAAGCAATCCCTTCAGCTAATACAAAGAACGCCTCATTAATCATCGGCACCAAGATTCTGTTGACTACAAATCCTGGTGAGTTTTTCACAGTAATTGGCTCTTTACCTAGGCGCTTTGACATATCATAGATTGCTTGATGCGTAGCGTCGTTCGTTTGTAAGCCGCGGATGATTTCAACGAGTGACATCATTGGCACTGGATTAAAGAAGTGCATACCAATCACACGCGCAGGATTGGAGTCATTCGCTGCGAGTTGCGTAACCGAGAGTGAAGATGTATTGGTAGCAATAATCGTTGATGCTGAACATGTTTCATCGAGCTGCTTGAGAATTTTTTCTTTGATGGGACGATTCTCCGTTGCTGCCTCAATCACCAAATGCAAGTCTTTGAGGTCTGCATATGCAAGTGAGGGTTTAATTTTTGCCATCGTTGCCGCTTTTTGCTCAGCGGTTAATTTTTCTTTTTTGACTAAACGCTCAAGACTTGAACTAATGCTTTCCATACCTTTATCAATCGCTGCTTGATTAATATCGACCATCACTACATCAAGTCCCGCTGCAGCACATACCTGAGCAATACCATTGCCCATTATGCCTGCCCCAATAATTCCGACTGATTGAATTTCCATAATTTTTCCTTAAGCAGTTACTTCAATATTCATTTTTTTAACATCATTCGCAATAATGAGGGATGTGCCAGTTGCAGCAATCACATCCTCCACAGATACTCCTGGGCCCGTCTCTGTCAATACTAAACCTTCTGGAGTATTAATGATTACGGCCATTTCCGTAACAATCATATCGACTGGTCTAGCAGACGTTAAAGGCCACTCACATTTTGGAATAATTTTATGTGTGCCCTTAGCCGTATGCACCATCGCCACCACTACTTTTTTCGCACCTGTAACCAAATCCATAGCACCACCCATGCCAGGCACCATCTTTAAAGGAATCATCCAATTAGCTAATAATCCTTTGGAATCCACCTGTAAACCACCTAACACGGTCATATCTAAATGACCACCACGGATTAGACCAAAAGACATATTACTATCAATTCTGGCTGCTCCTGGAATCGCTGTAACATATCCCCCGCCAGCATCCGTTAAGTCTTCATCTTCCATCCCTTCCGGTGGACGTTGATCAAGCCCAATTAAGCCATTTTCTGATTGCAAAAAGACAGTTAAGTTTTCTGGTAAAAAATTAGCTACCATCGTTGGCATACCAATACCTAAATTGACTAACATGCCATCTCTTAATTCTTGAGCAACTCGGCGCGCAATAATTTCTTGGGGTTTCATCATATCTTTATCCGTCTTTTAATGAGAGAGTTTAATGGCAACTAAATGGTCTACAACCACGCCTGGTGTGTCAACGTGATCTGGAGAAATCATTCCAACGGGCAATATTTCATTTGATTCAGCTATTACACAATTACCTGCCATCGCCATCGCGGGATTAAAGTTTGTGGCGGTTAGTTGATACGCTAAATTTCCTAAATAGTCTGCTTGATGCGCATGGATCAAGGCAAAGTCTGCGTGCAATGGTGTTTCAAGTAACCATGAATCACCATTGACCTCAACAATTTGCTTACCTTCTTCAGCTAAGGTACCAAATCCAGTCTTTACTAACACTCCACCTAAGCCATAACCTGCGCAACGGATTCTTTCAATCAAAGATCCTTGTGGACATAAATCAACCTTGATCTCTCCACTTATCATCTTTTGTTGCGTTTCCGGATTGAGGCCAATATGGCTAGTAATCACATGGGATACTTGGCCACTTCGAATCAATTTACCAATCGCAATACCTGGCAATGCTGTATCGTTGGCAATAATCGTTAATTTTTTCTGGCCACTTTCAACAAGTGCGTCAATCACTCTGTGTGGTGAACCTACTCCCATAAAACCACCAATCATCAAGACTGCACCTTCTGGGATTAACTTGACTAACTCTTCTGGTTGTTGTGCTTTTCTCATCATGAACTCATTGTTGGAATTGTTAAATTGGATAAAGCTAAGGTATGAGCTGCAATCATCCCTTCTTCATCTGTTGGAATACGTAAACATAAAACACTGGAATACTCTGTAGATATCACGGTTTTTCCTGCATCATTATTGACTTTATCTAATTCCACTCCAAGCCATTCACAGCCTTTTAATACTTCCTGACGAATGTGTACAGAATTCTCACCTATACCACCCGTAAAGACCATCGCATCTAATCCGCCTAAGGCCATGGCTAAACTTCCAATTTCGCGTTTAACACGACTGATAAAATATTCAATTGCCTCTTTAGCAGAAGGGACATCAGAACTCTCTAAGGTGCGCATATCATTAGAAATACCTGATAGCCCTTTAAGCCCAGACTCTTTATAGAGTAAGTCAGAAATTTCTTTTGCAGACATCTTTTTATGATCCATCAAATAGAGCAATACACCTGGATCGATATCACCACAACGTGTTCCCATGGGCAAGCCATCTAAGGCTGAAAATGCCATGGTGGATGCAATTGATTTACCCTCTTTAAGCGCTGCCATGGAAGCACCATTACCTAAGTGCAATACAATCACTCGACCATTGGCATGCTCTGGATAGAGTTCAGGTAGTTTCTTGGCGATATATTCGTAAGATAAACCGTGAAAGCCATAACGACGGATGCCCTCTTCGTAAAAATGACGAGGAATTGCAAAAGTATCATTGATAAATGGCTGATTGCGATGGAATGCGGTATCAAAACAAGCCACTTGAGGAATATCACCAAAGGACTCTCGCGCAGCTTTGATTCCCGCAATATTATGCGGTTCATGAAGTGGCGCTAAAGAAAGTAAAGTTTCAAACTTTTCGAGAACCGCATCATTAATCATGACAGGTTCACTGTAATATTGACCACCATGAACTACGCGGTGCCCAACTGCCTTAATTTGCATATCTGCCATGTGCTTACCAAGCCACTGTATTAACCATTGCAAAGCGGCACTATGATTTTGTGGTGCCTGCTCAGCTGGCCATTCGTATTTTTCATGAATGGCTTGATCACTACTCTTCGCTTTGAATGCCGCAGTAGATCCAATCCCGTCAATTTGACCAATAATTAATTGTTCGAGTGATGGAACTGTATATAAAGCAAATTTTATAGATGAAGATCCTGCATTAAGTGTTAATAAGCCCTGTCTTTGATTGGACATATGATCCTCCGTCTTGAATATGTTAATTACTCTGCTTCAATGGCTGATTTTTTATTTCTTCTGAAATAATCATAGAGCTGCGCTAAGGCACATGAAGCTAAACGCGCCATTTCATTGTCAGCCCGGCTCGTTAACATGACAGGAATCTTGGCGCCTAATACTAAGCCAGCCGGCTGAGCATGAGAGACAAAAGTTAACTGCTTTGCTAACATATTTCCAGATTCGAGATTAGGCACGATGAGTACTTGAGCTCGACCAGCGACTGGAGACTCTAATTTCTTCGTTTTTGCAGCGCCCATATCAATGGCATTGTCCATCGCTAATGGGCCGTCAACGATTCCACCAGTAATTTGTCCACGATCAGCCATTTTCGCAAGAATCGCGGCTTCCATTGAAGAGGGAATGTTAACGTTAATAGTTTCCACTGCAGACATAATCGCTACAAGCGGTACTGCAATTCCGCAAGCTTGCGCTAAATCAATTGCATTTTGTGTGATGTCAAGTTTAGTCATTAAATCTGGTGCAATATTTATCGCAGCATCACTAATAAATAAAGGATGATCAAGTGTTGGCACATTCATCGCAAAGACGTGTGAAATTCTTCTTGAACCTCGCAAGCCACCTTCTTTTTTAACGACCTGAGCAAGTAACTCATCTGAATGTAAATTTCCTTTCATAATGGCGCGCACTTGATTGGTGTGAACAAGTTCAACTGCTTTTGCAGCTGCAGCAACATGATCAGGAATATCGATAATTTGGATTAATGTTAGATCTTCATGTGCTTCTTTGGCGGCTTCTTCAATCTTTACCTTAGATCCAATCAAAATAGGAATAATGAGTCCCGAACGCATTGCTAGCAATGTGCCTTTAAGCGAGTTTGAATCATCTGGGCATACTACTGCTGTTGGCATTGGCTCTAGCTTTTTTGCTGCTTCAATCAAGCGTGAAAAATGATCGTGTTCTTCGAGGAGTAAAGGCGGTAACTCATGATGCGATAAAGTTATATGCTCAGTTGGCGCACTAACTATGGCTTTTCCTGAAGCAATGATCGGACCACCCACCTTAGAAACAATCGTTTCGAAAACCACATTTGGAGATTCTAATTTTTCTAATAAACGCACATGAATATTAATCACATCGCCTACATGAGCACGACCAACAAAATCAAAGGACTGTTGGCGATAGAGTGTGCCAGGGCCGGGTAAAACATTCCCTAGTACACTAGAAATTAAAGAACCAACCCACATGGACGGAGCAACTGCATCACTTACTCCATCATGATCCACATCAAATGTTGGCATATGCAGTGGGTTTAAATTACCCGACGCATGAGCAAATAGATATAAATCTCTTGAACCTACTGTTTTTTCAATAGCAGCTTCATCTCCAACCTTTAATTCGATCCAGGTACGATTTCTTAATCCATCTATTGGTGCATTCATGTCATTTCCAATCAAAATTATTCAGATTTAGATGTTCTTTTTTTCGCTACTTTTACTACTTTTTTAGCAAACATTTTTTCAAATTCTTCATATTGCTTGAGCGCATTCGGATGCATCGTGTCACGCGGTCCTGCAATTTCCATCACGAGATCTAGGGCTTCTTTTTGTTTTTCTTCTGAACTTAATAAGACCACTAAACTCTCTTTAGCCAAGGTTGGCTCAAAGTCAACAATCAAAGATTGTTGATGAATCAAATGCGATAGAGCATTTTCATCATGAAGATTCGGGAAGTGGGCTCTTTGTAAGGCTTGTAATTCACGCTCAAGTCTTGTTCTTCTTACATACCCGCGAGCTTTTGTAATTAAATGCAACATACGTACTGTCGCTTCAGGAACACCACCAACTTCCATCATCGATAAGGCTAACCGAATTTCTGGATATTCCCGTACGTCAACGTCACGACGCTTGCCATGATGCTTATCGAGTGGCTTGGTCATCGACTTCATCATTGGCGAGGAATACATATTAAAGAACATGAGTTCAGTCATTGCATCGCGCGTGTCACGATAAAGGTTAAGTTGTGATTCAATCGATTCTGCAAACATTTTTTCAAGCTTTACAAAAGGATTTTTTTTATCAATTGGTTTGCGATTATCTTTTGCTTTTTGTATCAAGGAGTCAAACATCGGCATGAGTTGATTAGCGTCAGAAAACATCAGGCGCTGAGTTCGTAATGGATTTAAATTACGTAGCATCTCAGCAGACTCTTCTGTCACGATATGTTTAACCATCGGGCGGAACATTCTTTCATACATCTCTGTAACCATTTGTGACATTTTTGAAACTTCAGCAAAGAGCTCATCATCATCGTCAGGATTGTTAGCGATGGATAATATATCTTCCATAGTTCTTGGCTCAAAACGAATATGAACTCGGTCCTCTCCATCTTCTAACACCATTTCATATAAACCCGGTGGCAATGCCTCCAAAGCTCTAAAGGTGTCAGTAATCGCCTCATGTTCTCGTCCTGCGATCTTGGCAGAAACAAAAATGCCTAAATGTCCAATCGAGCCATGAATCATATAAACGATACGCTGGCCTTTAGCTTTGAGTTCTTCTACACTCGCATACAAGTCCGGTATCCAATGGAGCGCCTGTTGTGGGGGCGTGATGTTGTCGCCATGTGAGGCAAAAACAATAATTGGTGATTCAATTTTTTTCAAATCAACACGTTCGTAACCAAGTACTGCTTCACCTGAAGTTAGCTTATTACCAATAAATAAATTTTCGACTATCCATCGTATTTCTGCCTCGGTCATTAAGGCATAGCCTCCCCACCAACGCTCAAACTCTAAAAATCGTTCTGTCTCTGTATCTACGTTGGAATACAGGTTGTAATACTTACTAAAAAGTGCGTTGGCTGGATTGAGTGACTCAAAGTTTTGAACCAGCGCCGCTCCATCAAAGATTCCATGTCCCAAATCGGCAGCAAGGATTGCTGGCATTGCTCCGCCCCTAACCCCACCTGTATAGCGCATAGGGTTTTCTCCACGTTTACCAGCCCAATAAGACATCGGAGAGCCATTCAAGACAATCGGCCCTAATAGTTGTGGAGCTTTGGCTGCCACGAGCATTGTTGCCCATCCGCCTTGACAGTTGCCAATCATAATTGGCTTAGGTGCCTTCGGATGACGGCGTGTTACCTCTTGTACGAATTGTATTTCTGCATCACGTACATCCGCTAATGTTTGCTCGGGAACAGGCATCTGACGAAAAGCCACGAAATAAACTTGATGTCCATCATCAAAACCGTCTCCTACTTGACTCTCAGGTTTAAAGCCGCCGATTCCAGCGCCGTGACCGGCACGTGGGTCAATGATGATAATCGGAGCCCGATCTTCATAAATCGTTTTTCCTTCTGGAGCGGTGATTTTGAGCAACATGTAGTTAACCGGAGGTGTCATTTCCATACCGTCCATGATGACTTCATATGCAAAATCTAATACGGGTGGCATCCCTGCTTTTGCATGCTCTACATATATATTGCCTCTTTTACGTAAAGCATCAAAAAATAATATCTGTCTTTGGGCTGCATCTTGCAAATACTGTGTATATGCACCAAAAAAATCCATTGGATTTTTGATTTCTTCTGCCTGTATGTTTTCTTGGATTTCTCCAATCATCTTTTGAATCTTTTCTCGTTCTTGAGAAATTGATTTTTGTAATTTTTGAGAGTGGACTTTGGATAATTCTGTTATCTTTTGATTAGCTTGTTTTGCCTCATTAACTACTTTTTCTGTACTTTTTAATGACTTTTCTATGCTGACTTTGATGGCTTGCATAGGATTTGCTTTTTTTGATGGTTCAATCATGATGTTTTCCAATAAAAATGGCGAATGAGAACTTCTAGGATTCTTATAGTAATTACCCTGAGTTACATTTTTTAAGCTATTTGATGAAATTATGATGACACGTATTAATTTGAGCCATATTTCACAATATGATAAATAGACTGTACGTTTTGACTCTATTGAATTGGTAAATGATTGTGTAAGTCCTACTAGATGATGCGGACTTAATGCACGTGTAATGCTAAAAACTGCCCCATCGTTTGAATCGATTGAGTGGCTTCTGGCATCAATCCCACAAAGTGTTGCCAAACATGCCACATACTGGGGTAGATTTCCAATTGCGAGGAAACGCCATCTGCAATGGCTTTTTGATGAAACTTTTCCGCGTCATCAAGTAATGCCTCAAATTCGCCTACATGGGTCATGACTGGTGGGAAATTTGCAAAAGATGCGTATTGTGGCGATATGAGTGGATCCTTGAGATCCTTGTTATGAGCATATATCTTAGCAAATGCAATTAATCGCTCACTATTCGGGAAATAGGGATCTATGTGCGCCTTCGTTTGATGGGTTGTATTGGTCATCGTCAGGTCAGTCCAAGGGGACATTAAACCTAATGCATCAGGAATGGGTAATTGATGTTGCTGTAAATAGAGTGTCGCTGTGATCGCTAAATTACCACCAGCAGAATCGCCACTAAGGGCTATTTTTTGTTGTCCATGTTGTTCTTTTAAAAGCTTAAAGGTATTGACGACGTCCATTAAAGCTGCCGGAAAAGGATGCTCTGGACATAAACGATAATTGAGCATTAAGACTTTGCACTTTGCATGCTCGGCTAAATGCGAGCCAATCGCACGGTACGTTAAAGCATTCCCCACTGCAAAGGCCCCTCCGTGCAGGTGAATGATGATGCCATCACTTGTCATACGATGAGGTATTAACCACTCACCACTAACCTGACCAAGCTGGACAGGCTCTACTTCAACTTCTTTAGAAAAATTATCCCGTTTTAATGCGACTTCTTCATAAGAGTTTCTGCGTTGCTCTACATTCATGCCATTCCATAGCACGAGCTGATCTTTGACCATTTGATAGTAATAAGAGGATTGTTGGCTTTGCATGGTTTTTTTATAATAACTGAACTATTTAAAACACGCTATTTCAATGCGGTCTAATGCAGTTTCTAATAATTTACGCTGCGTACCAAAGTTCAAGCGAAAAAACTGCTGATCGCCAAATTGAGATCCTGGGGATACCGCTACCCCTGCCTCTAAAATCGTATTAAATGGGTTTTCCCAATGACGTTCAGAGGCATCAATCCAAGCAAGATAGGTCGCTTGCAAATGTGCCATCGATAATCCAGGCATTGCATTGATTCGCTGGGATACGTAGTCGCGATTGGATCTTAGGTACTTTATCAAGGCTTGATGCCAAGATCCTCCCTCTTGAATCGCCGCCTGGGTGACTTCATACGCCAGTAGATTGGGATTCGGAATTAATGTGTGCATATCTTTTAAAAGCCGAGCTCTGATTTGTGGATTGGGACAAATGATCCAAGCCAATCCAAGTCCAGGAAAATTAAATGTTTTATTCAGAGACATCAGTGAAAAACTGTATTCTTGAGCAGCTTGACTAATGCTACCGATGGGGTGATGCTGTACGCCTTCATCTAATATCAAATCGGCATGAATTTCATCGGAACAAATGATGAGTTGGTGTTGTTTAGCAAACTGCGTAAGCATCTCGAGCTCTGTGCGTGTGAATACCGTCCCGCCAGGATTATGGGGATTGCAGATCATCAGTAAGCGCGTATTGGGCTTGACTAAAGATTCTAGTTGCTCGAGGGATACACAAGAACCCTCTGTACGCGCTTGAGTATCGTAGGTGGAGTAATCCCGTCCTGCCCCTACAACCGCATCTTTAAAATGATGATACGCCGGTCCTGGAATTAAAACGTGATCGCCTGCATCTGTGAGCATCCTAACCGACAGATGTAACCCTGTAACAAGACTTGGCAAAAAACTAATCCAATCGGTTTGTATTGCCCAGTGGTAGGTTTTTTGTACATACTGTGTAATATTTTCTTTGAGCTCTTCGCTGGCATAGGTATAACCATAAATACCATGATCAACTCTACTATGTAATGCTTTCATCACACAATCTGGTGAGCGAAAATCCATGTCAGCAACCCATAATGGAATAACTCCGGGACCATACTTATCCCAGCGTACCGAATGTGTGTTGGCACGATCAATGCTTTGATCAAATAGATGTTTCATCTTCAGACTTCAATCCCCCACCTATTATAAGGTTGGGGATTGATTGAATTACTTCTTGTCTTCTGGTTTAAAGCCAAAGAGAATTTCATTAGCTTTGTCATCATGCTTGGGTTTACGCAGTGAGGTTAAAACCTCTACTCCACGCTTAACTGCAGGACGCTGTTCAATTTCCGCAAACCACGCTTGCACGTGTGGATATTCAGACATCTCAACACCTTGATTTTGCCAACTCCGTAACCACGGGAAAATAGCTATATCGGCAATGGAATAAGTCTTACCTGCAATATATTTATTTTTTGCCAATTGACGATCCATCACACCATATAAACGATTGGCTTCTTTTGTGTAACGGTTGACCGCATATTCAACTTTCTCAGGGGCATAAATACGGAAATGATGGGTCTGTCCGAGCATAGGACCAACGCCGCCCATTTGGAACATTAACCATTCCATCACTTTGAATTTATCAGTCGTACTCTTTGGTAAAAACTTACCTGTTTTGGATGCCAAATACAGCAAAATAGCGCCAGATTCAAAAATACTAATCGGTTTGCCATCCGGGCCATTCATATCGACAAGAGCTGGGATACGGTTATTGGGACTAATGCTTAAAAACTCAGATTTAAATTGATCTCCATTACCGATATCAATGGGGTGTGCTTCCCAATCTTTTCCTAACTTAAAGCCACATTCTTCCAACATAATATGCACTTTATGCCCATTGGGTGTAGCCCATGTATATACCTGTATTGAGGGCGATTTCTTTTGTGTATTGCTCATTTCGTTTTCCTATCTTTAAAAAATTCTTGATATAACTACTATAGTCCCAACCTTGCATTCGCTGGAAATAAATGTCGTTTGGCAGCGTCATCAACTGCGATTGTAAATTCATGTTGTGTTTTCAATGCCTCTGCACGTTGCGCTGCAGGTCGTGCATTAATCACATCAATCCAGCGTTTAATATTAGGCAACTTATCCCAAGCATCCTCACCTAGAATGACTGGAATCATGCGTGCCCAACCCCACAATGACATGTCAATAATGCTGTAGGTTTCATCAATCATCCAGGCTTTACCTTTCAGATGGGCTTCAATAATATTCCAGTGACGCCAAGCTTCAAAATCGTAGCGATTGACTGCATACTCTTTTGGTTCTGGTGCAAACCTTTTGAAATGGACTGCCTGTCCACAATAGGGGCCAATTCCTGTAGCAATAAACATGAGCCATGATGCAATTTGCGCTTTATTCTGATCATTGTCTGCGGGTAGGAATAATCCATGTTTTGCCGCGAGGTACAACAAAATCGCATTACTATCAAAAACTGAAATATCGCCATCTAGAATCGCTGGGGTTTTCGCATTTGGATTGATTTTTAAAAAATCTGGATCATGTTGCTGACCTTTACGAGTATCAACAGGAACCATCTCATAAGGCAGATGAGCCTCTTCTAGAAAAAGTGCAACCTTTAAAGGATTTGGGGATGGGTGATAAAAGAGCTTAATCATAAAAACCTTTCAGAAAGAATGTTTATAAATACTGCAAGAGGTCTGCAAGGCCAGAGCCTTGATACGTCGGTGGTAATCCAATAGTCTCATATGGTAACTGATGGCGATTAACCCAAAAAGTGGGCAACCCAAACCATGCGGCGCCAACAATGTCCCAAGCATTACATGATACAAACAGTACATCTTTTTTTTGACAATCGAATTTTTTTAAAATTAATTCATAAGTCATTGGCATCACTTTAAAGTGTCGTACTTCATCTACTGAAATCAATTGTTCAAAATAAGAACTTATGTGATTTCGCTCCACCACTGTGTTTAACATTTCTTGACTACCATTAGATAGTATCGCTGTTTGTATCTGCTGCTGATGAATGGCCTGCAAACAAGGCAATACATCAGAAAAAATCTCCAGTTGTGCATACTGCCCCATGAGTCGGTTTTCAATCTCAGGGGTTAAGGCTAGACCTAACCGGCTACAACAATACCGCAGTGCTTGAATCGTTAACTCCCAAAATGAAACATAATGGCGACTACCTCCCTCAAGCGGATCTGCCATACTGACTAAACGAGTATATTCAATTTGGCGGTCTCGCCACATGATCGACAAACTTTGACCATGATGAGGAAAGTATTCTTCCGCTAATTTACCGATTGAATACACATCAAAAATTGTGCCAAATGCATCAAATGCAATGATTTTATACATGACCTAGGCCAAGATAGAGTTAAAAAAAGCCTCATCACATGATGAAGCTTTTTTATTAAGGACGACAACTTTATTCATTTGCAATCGTATTGAGTAGGACACCAATTTTTTCAATCTCGATTTCACAAATATCTCCAGCCTTCATAAAAATCGGCGGCGTTCTTGCATAACCAACTCCTGCAGGTGTGCCGGTAATAATCACATCTCCAGGCTCTAATGTCATACATTCTGAAACAATTTTCAATACGGTTTTGACATCAAACAAGAAATTAGAGGTATTACCATCTTGTAATACTTGGCCATTTAAACGCGCCTGTATTCTAAGGCCATCACCACCAGGAGGTAATTCATCTTTGGTTACTAACCAGGGGCCAAAGCTACCTGTGTCATCAAAGTTTTTACCTAAAGTCCACTGCGTTCCTTTACGCTGATAGTCACGTACCGAACCGTCGTTATAGCAAGAGTAACCTGCTACGCAATCTAGAGCGTTGTCTAAGTTTAAGTGACGGGCTTTTTGACCGATAATCACCGCTAATTCTGCTTCGTAATCTAATTTAGCAGATGCCTTTGGAACCCGCATTGGGTGTTGATGCGCTACTTGAGAAGAATTGACTCTCAAGAAGAAACTTGGATGATCCGGTATGGCATGACCACCCTCTTTTGCGTGATCAGCGTAGTTCAGTCCAACGCAGATAATTTTTCCAGGATTGGCTACCAAAGTTAAAAACTTAACGCCTGCCATCGGTTTAATCGCATGCAATGGCTCTTCTTCTAAGATAGCATCTAAGCTATCTTTCCAATCAGGTTGGCTCAGTAAAGCAACCATGTCGTGGCAATGTTCATAGCCCGCTGCTTCTAAATCAATAAACTCTGCAGCCGCAGGTGTTCTTAATAAACCGATTGTTGGCTTACCGGCTTTTTCAAATGTAAATATTCTCATAATTTTATATAGTAAAAGGCCCCCTTAGGGGCCATTAATTCATTAAGCTTCGTTAATTACAGGATTAGACAATGTGCCTAGACCTTCAACAACGACTTCACATACATCACCCGCCTTCATGAAGACCGGTGGCTTACGGGCAAAACCAACGCCTGCAGGTGTGCCAGTGATGATCATGTCGCCAGGATGGAGTTCCATTCCTTCTGAACAAGCAACAACTAATGTTGCCACATCAAAAATCATATCCTTGGTATTCGCTTTTTGCATGACTTGACCATTTAAACGCGTTTCAAGGTTCATCCCCACCATGCCTGGAGGCACTTCATCGGCAGTTACGAACTCAGGACCGAAACCACCGCTGCGGTCAAAGTTCTTACCCCACATCCATTGGCTTGAACGGAATTGGAAGTCACGAAGGGAGCCATCGTTAAAAATACTATAACCAGCAACGTGATCTAGGGCTTTTTCTTTCGTTATGTATTTACCAGGTTTACCGATGATGGCAACGATTTCGCCTTCATAGTCAAACTCATGAGAAGCTTTTGGACGTTCAATCGCCACACCATGCGCCACCCAAGAACTTGGGAAACGATGAAATAACACCGGCTGTGTTGGTGGTTGAAAGTTACCTTCGGCCGCATGATCAAGGTAATTGAGGCCAATCGCAAATGCTTTATGCGGATGATGCAATGGTGGCATTAGTAGCACACTGGCTAAGGGAATACGTTTTGTCGATTTTTCAATTGCCGCTTTTGCAGCAGCCATACCAGCGGCTCCATGACGTAACAACTCATCCAACGTACCAGGACAACCCAGTTCAGTTAGATTGATAATTTCATCACCAATTCGAGCGCCTAGGGCTGGATGTCCATCAGGGGTTTTAAAGCGTAACAGTCTCATTGCATTTCCTTTAAATAAAAATAAATCACTTCATGTCATTAACGAACTTTTGATAATAATGCCTGCGCATTAAGATGTTTAATTCGGTTTATCACCTCAGAACTAAGTCCTTGATTTTCAAGGGACTTCACTTGAGTATCCATCGGTACATACGGATAATCACTGCCATAGGTGACTTGGCTTGCTGGCACTAACTTCAGTAATGCCGCCATACTCGACGGGTGGGTTGCATTTGCGGTGTCGTAATACAGTCTTTGTAATTCAGCTTCAATACCGTTCGGTGCAAAACTCGCGGTATTGGGTTTGTTGCCGTGGAAATAATTAATACGTCCAGCTAACATGGGTATCGTGCCACCTGCATGTGAGAATAACCAACGAATATCTCTAAATTTAAGGAAAGATCCACTCA
>Ga0209188_1002382_pt1 | contig 13985 bp, 16 predicted proteins | sample C_130625_EF_Meta_FD_187307 | JGI IMG/M metagenome (GOLD analysis project Ga0209188, IMG submission 187307) | Freshwater microbial communities from Lake Croche, Canada to study carbon cycling - C_130625_EF_MetaG (SPAdes) (version 2) | ecosystem: Environmental > Aquatic > Freshwater > Lake...
CTAATCGTATCACGTTGAGAGCGCAGACACAAATGAAAGTGTGGCTACGACGGATTGGGTAGATGGTTTAGTTGGGGTTCCAGAGGCTGGATAAAATTGGATGGTGACATTGGCGCTGGTTGTTGACCAGTAAATTTCTATGTACTGTCCCGCCGTCATGCTTACAAAGTAATTCCACCCATAGATAGCATGAAATGGGTCGCCAACACCTTTTCTAGCAGGCATACCTACTTTACCTGTAGAGCCAGCAATGTCTACGCCGTTTTGTTTAAGCCAAATAAAAACATCTTGTGGTGCGTTATCTGTATTTTCTAGTTGAACGCTAAATTGAAGGTTGTAGATGCCTGCGTTTGCAACGGTAATCTTAGACGAACTGATTGACACATCATTAGAAAAATCTGTGGTGTTGAGCGTCATTAGCGTTGCTGTGTTGGCTGTTGTGGTTTGATCTACACCGCTTGAAAACGCCCCGTAGGGAAAGCGAATAAACCTGCCGCCAGACTGCCCAAGCACAACCCCCGTCAGGTTATCCAACTGGTTAAAGTACAAACGCAGGATGTTTGAGTACTGCTCAATAAACTCAGGGTCATATTGATCTGGGGCCGCAGGTAAACGCGGTGCAACCACCGGTCTGTAGCGATTGATAATTGTCGTTGCCATCAGCGTCTACCATCCGGACGAATATCAATCCGGGGAACACCTAGTTGCCATTGCACACCAAGAGTGTCGGAACTTACTTGAAAAGCCATTTGACGACCTCTTATACGTACATATACTTGTTCCGTAAATTGCTGAATAGCATAAGTTCTTTGATTTTGATAGTTTTGCGTACTGGTGACTGCTGGATCAGCCGCTGTACCATAATTTGATCCGGGGAACGCCCTTGGTAATACAGTGAAATTGGCAGATGGTTGATTGACATTTGAGCCGTCAAAAGTCAAGTCAGGAATCAATCTCCACACAAACCCAAAGTTATGCCCGTCTCCAATATCAAAATCGGAGGAAGTTACTGTGGCAACAATTGGATTGGCAGGATTGACTGTGCCATCATCTGTTCCGCTTTCATGATACACAAGTTGAGTGTTTGAATTGCCACCTGCCACACCGTATGTGGCTGCTATGGGATGTGCCCTCAAAGGACTGTCCAGCCATGCCGTGCGGCCTTGGCTCACGCCTTGGTAATTGTCCCAGTCTCCGTAGTACCAGACGTTGTCCAGATGGTTGTAAATCACATAGCGGTCAATCACAGTTGATCCAGCCGAACAATATTGCCACCAAACTTCGTTGTAGCCTTCATTTGTACCAGCCATAAATTGATACGACTGGTCAAGATTAATATCCGTATAAACATACTCTCTCAGGGTTGAAGGTAATGTTTGTACCCGTCCGGAATACATATAAAATTTGTCCGTACCCATCCAATAAGTGATATTGTTGACGGTTGCTATAGCATTTGGCCCAGCAATAGATATGTTATCCCCCATAATCTGAAAGCTCCAGACATAAGGTGGCCCAAGATACTGCATGGAATAAATGGCTGCGTCCGTCAACACCAAAATCTCTTGGCGGGTCTGAATAGCAGTTACGATCTGTGATCCACGACTTAATCGATAACTGCCTGCTTGATTAGTGACTTCTGGATACCATGTTGCAAAGCTTTCTTGGGTTGACCAAGCAATAAATAAAGGATCCTGTACTGTGCTACCCGCTACTGCATCGTTACATCCAAACGCAATTACAAATCGAGAAGCATCCGATACTAATACAAAATTAGATATTGATGGGCAATAATTATCAACAGTAATAGATCCTGCCTTGGTGGATATAATTTGACCCGGGCCAAGTAATACACCGCGATTAAATGTAAATGTATTATTAATTACAGCAGAGTTTGCCCAGTAATACATGGGGCCACCGCGAAAACTAAATATTAAATCTTCGCCAAAATTTGACTGGCTCCATAAACGCAGTTGGACACCAATACCCACACTAGCGGCTTGCCCCCAACCCGTAAAAGAAGTAGACTGAACAACCGACGCACCGTTTGCATGGGTAGCGGCTGCGCCAGAACCTGTGCCGCTAACCCCACGGGTACAGCCTGTAAATGTTGTTCCTGTCTTCCCTGTATAAGAGATTGTTTCGGAGTCAATCAAAATGTTGCCTGTGGTGGTAAAACCCGTGGTTGAGGTTACGGTTACCGTGGTGTTTGATGAAGACAGCGTACCGCCAGCAACCACGGTGGTCACTGCGCCAGTAATAATGCCGCCCCAACCGCCTGCCCCCCAACCTACATTTTGGGAATAAACGTCCCTACCTGTTGTGATTTGGTAAGTACCTATAACGGAGGCTCCGCCATTACCGGAATCCCCTGCGGTTGCAGCAATTGAAGATTGAACTGTATATTTATTAGAGTTTAAATAAGTAATCTGAAACTCTGAGTTTAAGATAGTAGCTGTAATGTTTCCACCAAGTGAGACAGCCCCACTGAAGGTTACAAAATCCCCGGTTTGTGCACCATGATCTGTATTAGTGACCGTGATCGTTTTTGACCCGTTAGAGGCAGCAAAAGTAACTGCCCCTGCGGAAGTTGTAGAACGAATAGGCGTAATGTCATAGGCATAGCCATTTGTACCGTTTTGAATATAGTACTTAAGATTTGTGCCAACTGCCAGTAAGTTGTAGCCTACCAAATTAAGCCAGTTCCACATTGCTCTGGTAACGCCCCAAAACGTACCGGTAGCTGGTTTTAACACAGATGTGGTTATTCCTGTGTCGGCTGTCCAGCCTCCAATCTTTTCTGGCTGGCCTGAACGAAACCTAATTTTGTTGGAAACATAATACCCACCCTCGTTCGCATAGGAGGTGCTTTCTCTGTTTACACCGGGGCGAAAGGTGAGTTTTTGTAATGGCATTTTTAACCGACGTTACGTTCAAAATGAGGGCAGTCCACAAGATTAGAAAAATTCCCACCCCAACGGTTTTTAGTGTGTAAAGATTCCCAATATGCCCCCAACGGCGCAATGGTTGCTTTGTCCCAGATTATCTTACCATCCTTAAAAAAATTCAAGTCTATAGCGCATCTTTTTAAGTGAATAGAATTCATAGTCTTAGAACGACCTGTTTTAAAATAAATGGCCTGCTGTTCCGGGGTACGAGCAAGCTCCCCACCGGTGACTGTAAAACCCTGCTCTGTAGCATATTGAATTAATTTACAAGCGTCTAATAAAAACGCAGCTTGCTCTTGGTTCAGTCTCATTTTTTCCTCATTTCTGCAAGTTTCTCAACTGTGCGTCCACCAAAGTATGCGCCCATGATAAGCATTCCCCAGTTGCCAAGCAAGGTGACATAGGACTCATTAGCGTTGTAATTAAATGCCGACATCATGGCAAACAAAAAATATCCCGCAAAGATGGCTATGAGGCTCAGAGGGCGTATGTTTTTAGATAGCCAAGAGTCAGATGCCATATCCGCCTGCCAGCGATCTGTAATGTTATCGGCATCGTTTTGAGCGGCTTTTGCCAGTAATTCCATTTCAGCCAATTCCATCTTGGCTTTCTCAATACCCAACTCAAGGAGCTTTTCCTCATGAGCAAACTGCAACTCCCGCAGTTTGGCAACATCTTCTGCGCTGGGGTTGTCAGGAATCTTCACGCCAAGTGTGTTCTCAACCACCTCTTTGCCTTTGGCTTGGATTGCAGAGGACAATAGGCCAAGTCCGTTTTGAGCAAGGCTACCAAGTAGAGATGCAAGTATGGGGATCATTGTTTTTCCTTCTTTTCCAAATCTTTTAACAACTTTTCAAGTTTAGCTTCAGTGCGTTCTGTCTTTTTGTTCAACGTCAGCGAATCAAAATACAGCATAGCCATCAACGGCATTATCAAGCAAGTAAAGATCAACAGCAAAACAGCAACAACTACATGTCCCGATTCAGATGAATGACGTACATTAAGCCCCAAATTTCCAAAATTACCAATAACGCCGCTCCCAAAATCAATGCGTCGTTTTGCAATTTGTTGATCATTTGTTGACGCTGCCATTTCTTTTTCCGATTTTCTATTGCCTCTTGTTTAATTTCTTCATCATGCTTTTTCGCAAGTCTAGCAAATTCTGTTTCATATCTTGACCAGACTGCTCCCAATGCTGGGTCTGTGTGGTAGATCAAGAACTCACGCAGTTCAACTGCCTGCCGCTCAAGTTCAATTTGATTAAACACGTTTTCAAGCGCCTGAGCCTTGAGCGATTTTTCTTTTGGCGGGTTTAATTCGTTGCGCTTGACTTCTTTTTTTACTTCTTCATGCGCTTCAAAAAACTGCCCAATGAATCCTGAAATCTCCTTTGTTACTTTGTAGAGATCAGTGCCTGCGGCCTTGGCATCTTTGTAAACGGCAATCCCTTGTTTGATACCAGCAATTGCAGTAAGAGCAATGGTGATAGGATCAATTTCACTGCCCCCTGTTGTTAGTTTAAAAGATTTTTTTCTTCTTTAATAAGAAGTTGTTGTGGGGATGCGGCATCCAAATCAATTTTCAAAGGATCAGTGTTTCCTATGATAATGGTAGCTTCTTGAGGTATCAACCCTATTTTTTGTAACGCCTCAAAAGCGCCGGGGTACAGCATCGCATTCCTCAGCTTGGCAGGACTTGGATGACCTGTAGCCAATATCTCCGCATGGATCTCTCTAGCAACCCAAACCGTAAACTCGTTTGCGGCGTTAGCTTCAAACATCTGCTCGTCTGTGTAACCCTTAATTCTGGTGGGTTCTGCGATCATATACAGTTCAGTAAGAAGCTTTTCAAGGATTGCAATTTCTTGCCTATTGAGTTCAAACGCTTCTTTTTCTTTTTCTTTGACGGATTCAACTTCAACCAATTCGGCTTGGGCAAGTGTCACCAAATACTTTGCCGCTCCAACTTCTTTTAGGTGTTCAATCTCTTCAACCTTTGCTTTGTACTTTAATTCAGAAACGCGCTCAAGTGCGGCGGCACGAACACGACCCTCAAGGAAACCCTGAAGTATCTTGATTTTTTCCCAAGGGGTATTGCCCTCAACTTGGTAGCGGTAATTGAATTCTGAATTTAATTTTGATGGCATTATTTTTTCTTTATTATGTTGATGAATACCCGCAAGCGGCAGGTGTTGTTCTTACAGTTCCTACTCCAGTAGTATCAGCAGAAACTACTCCAGTATTGGATACAAGATTGGTCATTGATACATAAGAGCTAGTATTACCGTATCCAAATATTCCTTTATCTCCCCCATAACCGCAGGCGGCAAGATTTGTTCTTGCGGTTCCCACCCCTGTTGTGTCAGTAGCAACAACCCCAGTATTTGAGACTGTATTAGTTACTGATGTACTAGTACCACTATTAAGACTATAAAGACCATAACCAAAAATACCTTTATCTGTCCCATAACCACAGGCGGCAAGAGCAAATCTTGCTGTTCCAACTCCCGATGTATCAGTAGCAACTACTCCAGTATTAGATACAAGATTGGTTAGTGAATAATAAATACTTAAACCTCCATACCCATACCCAAAAATACCTTTATTCCCGCCATAACCGCAAGCGGCAAGAGAAAATCTTACAGTTCCCACTCCAGTAGTGTCGGTAGCAACAACTCCAGCATTGGATACAAGATTGGTTATTGATACATAAGAAAGACCACTAATACGCCCATAACCAAAAATACCCTTGTCTCCGCCATAACCACAGGCGGCAAGAGCATCTCTTACAGTTCCTACCCCCGTTGTGTCAGTAGCAACTACCCCAGTATTAGATACAAGATTGGTCACTGATACATAACCACCATAATTTTGCCCATAACCAAAAATACCTTTATTCCCACCATAACCACAAGCGGCAGGTGATCCTCTTGCTGTTCCTACTCCAGTAGTATCAGCAGAAACTACTCCAGTATTGGATACAAGATTGGTTAGTGAATAATAACCAAAACTACTATTAAATCCATAACCAAAAATGCCTTTTTGAGTGCCTGTAACTGGACTACTTCCAGCGCGACGAGTAAGAAAATAATTAGGTGCGCTAAACATTATGCAAACGCCTGTGATGCAGTGCCATACCAGCTTGTGTTATTTGCAACAAACGACAAGATGTCTACAGCCCCCAAGGTTGCGGTAATTGTTGGTGTAGTGCCAGCAGGCCACTTAACACCCGTGAATGTTGCCGTAGTTGCAGTGCCTGATGCGGGTTGAGTCAAGATCAAAATAAATGACTTTCCTGCGGTTACGGTTGGCATGGTAAATGTGCAAGCTGTTGCTGATGTAAGAGTAGCAGTCAACACAGTTCCGTTTGTCAGCGCAAGTGTGCTTGATGCTCCAACAGTACCTACCGCCTGCAATGTTTCAGTGTAGTTAGTGATTGTTGGGTTGGTTAATGTTTTGTTGGTAAGTGTGTCGGTTGTTGCTCGGCCAATTAAGGTATCAGTTGACGTAGGTAATGTCAATGTTCCTGAATTTGAAATAGAACTAATTACGGGTGTAGTCAGCGTTTTATTTGTCAGCGTTTCTGAACCAGCCAATGTAGCCAATGTACCTGTGGTTGGGAACGTGACGTTGGTGGCTCCTGTTAAAGTTCTGGTATACGCATAGTTTCCAGATGATGTGACTGTTGCTGATGCATTATTTGCCACCCCAGTACCACCATTGGCAGGCCCCAAAGTTCCAGCAAGCGTAATTGCCCCTGTAGATGACGTACTTGGTGTCAGACCAGCCATACTTGTTTGGAAGGATGTAACATTTGATGCCGCTGTTGTCCACTGGGGAGCGGTAGCGCCAGAATTTACTGTCAAGTATTGACCAGCGGTTCCAATACCAAGCTTGGTAAATGATGTGCCGCTAGAATAATAAACCAAGTCTCCAGCAGTAAATGTGGCCAGACCCGTGCCTCCATTACTGGTTGGCAATGTGCCAGAAACACCGCTGCTTTTAACTCCATAAACATTTGTGCCATCAGACCAAACCGTAATTGCATCACCATTGACAATAGAAACACCAGACCCCGCAGCGGTTGTATTGCCAATAACGGTAGAGTTGTAGACAGTGATTGTGTACCCGCTATTGTTGTAGAGGATGTACTGTTTAGAGACAGGTGGAATGTAAACGCTGGTAGCCGCTGATGCCCCTGTGAATTTGAGCATGGCATACACCGCTTGGTTTAAGTTAGCGGTGGACGATGGACCGTTGATATAAGTCAGCGCTTGGGCAGTCGAGGATATAGCTACCGTTTGGTATCCGGCAATCGCTGTATCCAAAACATATGCAAAATTATTGTCCGTTGTCGCACCCCATGCACCCGCTTGATCGCCTGTGCCAATTAGTTCGATTCGCAGACTTGGTGAATATGAACTGCTCATGGTGTTTCCTTAGTTTGTCGTGATTTTACTTTAAAAAAACATTAAAAAGTTGCCTGTTGATGGAGTATAAGCCCCAAAAATCCAACCACTATTATTTCCATTATCTATGTTTCCACTGGTTGTTGGGGCAAGCCATGTTGCTCCTCCTGTGGCAATACTATCTTTGATTTTCACATAACTAACACTTACTGTCCCACTGGTTTTATTTAAAGTAGCTTGAGTTCCTGCTGTTGTTGAGCTTAATGCCACATAATTAGCGCCAGCAACATTATTTCCAGCAATAGTTATGCTTCCAACATTTAATGTTGATCCAGCAAACAATTGAACATTAAAATCAATAGTTCCAACACTTGCATTGAAATTATTGTTTATAGTAAGATTTGTTACAGTCTGTGTTGTTGTTGCTGCACTACCAAAAACAAGTTTATTAAATGTATTAGTAGTATCATCAATAAAAGCGCTAATACTAGGATAAGTTAAATTAGGCACATCAAATGTAATTGTACTTGTGCTACAGTTTGCTATAAACGTAGAATTAGTCATATTTATAGTTGTATTTGTTAAATCACCTATAAATCCACCACTGATACTAAGAGTAATTTCAGAATTAAATGTTAAATTTTTTGTATTTGTATTATTAAAATCAATACGGCTGTAAATAGTATATCCATTTGTTGAAAACGATCCGCGTTGTATATATAAATTATTAAAACTTGAATTACCTTGAAGATTATAAGTTCCTGTACCATAACCATTAATAAAAATATTAAACGCAGAATATGTTGGAAGATACCTCGCAGTAGATTTTGTTGATTGAAAAGTTAAAATTCCAAAAACATTTGCATATCCATAATAACTACCAAATATAGTATAACTATTTGTAGAATAGTTATTAATATATCCACCCCAAGCACCAGCTAATATTCCTAAATCATAAATCCAATTTGATGTAGATAGAGTTACTGTAGGGCTTGAAGTAAAATAAAAAGACATTGAATTGTCTTCGTTTCCTCCAGACGATGTTCCATGCAAAACTGTTATGGTAGAAGCATTAGTATTTGTACCTGTAAATTTGACATACGGCGTTCCTGTTCTGGTAAAACTGGTTAAAGTTCCAAAATCCCAATAAGTGCCAGTGCCAGTAGTTGTAAAATTAATAACGCCTGATGTGCCAAAAGCAATTGATTTTGTAGTTGATGTAAGATTTCCAGAAAAATATCCAAAAATAGTTAATGTTTTATTATTTAAATCAAGTGTTCCAAGTGTTAATAGAAATGTTCTTTGTGTTGTTTTTCCAAGAGTTACATCGTCTAATAATTGATAAGTTGTGCTGGATGATCCGCTAAAATAAACAGGTCCCCCAATAGCAGTCCCATTAGAAGTTATAGTTTGTGTTCCACTTGTTGCCGCAAAAGTTCTGGCTCTTGTTCCATCTGCCGAAGTCATACCAGATTTTAATGTTAGATTTCCATAAATACCATTAGTGGCATCATTATTCCATGTGCCTGCAAATGTTCCGCTAAAAGTTAAACTTCTAATATTTCCAGTGCTTATTGATATAGAAGATGTGCTAGTTCCACCAGAAATATTAAAACTTACTGTATTTGCTTCAGAAACAGCAGTTGGTGTTATTGTTCGTAAACCAGTAGCCGCACCTGTTATATTAATTAATGGATTTGTTCCTGTAAAAGTATTTGATGATGAACTTGTAAAAACAGTACCAGCGGAAGTTGTGGCAACTTCAATACTGCCACTTGAACCAAAAGCAAATACACCCCTAGAATTAGAAAAATTTACTGTGTTACAAATAGCACCTGTTGCAATAGTAACTATAGCACCTGTTCCTATTCCTGTGCGGTCAAAATTAACATCATCAGAAGAGGTAGGGGCGTTAGCAGTAGCCGAACCACCAGAAGAAGTAGACCAATGACCTGTAACGCCAGTTGTCCCGTCCCATGTTCCTGCTCCACCAACCCAATATAGTGTTGCCATGATTAAGCCTGTGTACCTACTGCAATAACATCCCAGCGGGTGTTATCAGCGTTGTATATACAACCAACATACATTACTTTGGTTGAAGTGCCAATAGTTGCGGTTGGTAAGGATACACCAACAGCAGTAAAAGCTGTAAAATTTAAAGTTCTTACTGTTCCGCTATCGCTAATTCTATAAATTAATTTTTGACCATTTGTTGGCGCTCCAGAAGGGGCGCTAAATGTTAAATTATTTAACAACCCAGTAATTACAATTATGTCAAAAGAATCACTATTTGCTTGATATGGGCTTGTTATTGTTCCAGAAAGTGGAGAAACCCTTGGGGTCACACGTTTATTGGTCAATGTATCAGTGGTATCTTTACCCACTAATGTATCTGTTGATGTAGGTAATGTCAGCGTACCAGTATTGCTGATGGTGCTGATAACAGGCGCTGTTAAGGTTTTATTGGTCAGTGTTTCTGTGCCTGTGTATGTGGCAATAGAAGCACCAGCCAATGTAGTTGATCCTGTTCCACCCGAAGTTAAAGGCAAAATAGAACTGTTTGTTGCCTTCAGTGTTGTTCCATCTGCATATACAGAGCGACTGGATGGGTAAGTTACAAATACGTCCTTTGTTCCTACGCTAAAAGACACTAATGAACCAGTATTACTGGAAGCTAATACGGTAGTACGGGAGAGTGTTGTGCCAGAAGAAGTATATGTACCAATACCAACTTCCCACTCGGATATGCCTTGCCCAGCAATACAGTAATACGTGGAATTGGCATCCCCAACTGCGGCAAAAGATTGATAACCTGTAGCGGCCCCCGCAAGCGTAATTGTGCCAGTACCTGTTGTAGTGGTGGTTTCTTTTACCCGATCAGCAAGAACTAAGGCCATACTTTTCCTTTATACCGTTTCAATTAATACCCAACCGGCATTTTGGCTGTCGTTTATTGTATTCCAACCGGCATTTTGGCTGTCGTTTATTGTATTCCAGTTTGTGTTTTGTGTGGTATCTATGTTATCCCACAAAAAAGAGGCACGCAATAAGTCCGATGCCACAACAGATCCACTTACGCTTGCTAATAAAGTACCAAGACTTGAAACCAAATCTGCCGCTGTAGAGGTCTCACTTACGCTTGTTAAGAAAGCAGGAAAACTTGAAACTGAATCTGTCGCTGTAGAGGTCTCACTTACACTTGCTAAAAAATCAGTAAAACTTGAAACTGAATCTGTAGCAGTAGATGTTTCACTTACGTCTGCCAATGTAGGGGCAACAGTTAAAACCAAATCCGTTACAGTAAATGTTTCACTTACGTTTGCTGGCAAAGTAGGAAGTGAAGAAACCGAATCCGTTGCAGTAGATGTTTCATTTACGCTTGCTAAGAAAGTAGCAAGACCTAAAACCAAATCTGTCGCTGTAGCGGTTTCATTTACGCTTGCTAAGAAAGTACCAAGAGTTGAAACCGAGTCCGTTGCAGTAAATGTTTCACTTACGTTTGCTGACAAAGTAGGAAGTGAAGAAACCGAATCCGTTGCAGTAGATGTTTCATTTACGCTTGCTAAGAAAGTAGCAAAACCTGAAACCAAATCTGTCGCTGTAGCGGTTTCATTTACGCTTGCTAAGAAAGTACCAAGAGTTGAAACCGAGTCCGTTGCAGTAGGTGTTTCACTTACGCTTGCACTATATGTATTGAGTACAAGTGAAGAAAACGGGGCCTGAGAGAACGCGGCTATACCAAACATTCGTCACGCCCCGTTTAAATTAAACTGCTACAAGTTCAGTTTCCGCAAACCAACGCTGTTGTGTGTGACCCTCAATATCAATCCACTCAATCATGTAGAAGACATTACCGTCTTCATCCATACGCAAGCTCAGCACTGGGCCTTGTGGAACAACAGAAATTGTTTTTACGTTATCGCCTTTTTTAAATGTTGCCATCATGTGCTCCTATTAGCCTGCCAAACTAAGTATATAAGTTACGTTCAATACGTCGCCACTAATAACTGACCGGTCGCCGGGTGCTGTAAAATCAGATGCAGAAAACAAAGTACCTGTAGTGCCACTCTTTGTACTGTTACTCACTAAAAACGCACCGCCAACAGTTGCTGTTGCGTTAATGGTAAATGAAGCAGGAGAAGCTGAGTTGGTTGCTACAGAAGGATTAGCTGTAGTAGGCGTACCAAAACTACAAGCTGGACGTGTTGCATTGCTATAAGGCACAACCTCCGTCCAACCAGCATGCGATGCCATTGTGTCACTAGTGGCGGGGTTGTTACTTGCGGCTGCGCCATATAAGCCAATATACCAAGCAGCTGTGTATGAACTGCCTGTAAAATATTTGGCGTTCATATCTTGCAAGCCCACATTGACCACCAAATTAGAGCACTTAGCTTCCCATTTTAAATTACCGTCCTTGTCAAAGCACTGCATGTGGTACACGCCTTTAGCGGAGGCAGATTCAGCCGAGCTTAATGATTTGCTAAGTGCAGTGCCAATAAGATCGGATGCCACTGATTTTTCAATTGACGACATTTATTTCTCCCTACGAAATATTAAACAGGCTGTGTACACAGTTTTTTCACGTAACCCGGATTACCGCAGTTTCTGGGTTGTTTGTTGGCAATTGAATTGTAAACCCTTGGCTTACAGTTGTCTGGTCTGTTCCAAAGTTTAACACACCAACCGCTTTTCCGCTTTTTGTAAAATTATATATTAATGCTCCGCGTGTTGTAAAGCTAGTGCCCGGCCATGTGGGATCATTAAAACTAACATACCCCACACCATCCCCCTGTTGTACGGTAATGCCTGACAACACATTTCCACCCACTACATACCCTGTTCCAGATATCTCATTGGTGGTCGAATAAACAGTTGTATCTGGCCCCAAGTTAGCAGAAGATGTATACAGCGCAATTTTAAATACATCCACGGAAAAATCATGAACACCTAACAACACTTCTCGCTTAAAACTAGTAGTCAGTCCCGCTGTAATCATTATTGCACCTTATTCTTGACTTGACCATCGTAATACGTATCACCACGCTGTTTGCCATCTCCCAAATTCTTCAAAAGCATCAATGCTTCTTTGTATTTGGTGTCATACATAGCCATCAAATCCTGCTCACCCTTCATAAAGATGTACGCCTCCACCAAAGAGCCGTAAAGCAGCACAGAATCAAAGTTATCTCCCAACCATGAAGTACCAGCAGTTACAATTGATACTGGATAATAGTAATAATGTAGTTCCACTCTGTATGCTTTGTCTGGGGTAGGCCCTAAAATAAAGGACAGCTCATTAACCGAGTTGCTTTGAGGACCAAAAATACCATAGTATTTTGGTAGGCTTAAGGTGGAAGGATTAGGATAAACTTCTCTTATAAAATTTACATCTTTATCCAATAAATACGTGTACGTCTCATTAGCTGTACCATAATTATCAATAACCGCCAATGAATATACCGACAAAAAATCCTCTGGGGCAGATAAATATTTATTACCAATGGTTAATGTTCCTATTTGATTGCGCCGCAAATTACTTAACTGAACCGTGTTATATATGCGTTGCTCAGCCTGCTTTACAAACGTAGAAAGTTCCGTCTCCGTAAACGTATCTTGGGTATAGTCTTGGATTGCAGCAACAAGTTCAGCGTAGTTCATGTGATCAATGTGGTTATAGGAGACAGCACCCCCGCCGCCACCAATTGTTTGGCATATGGCATCGGCTGCATCCCAATGCTCGCAAATGATGTGTCTGCTGTCAAGCCCACATACACTGTGACATACAGCTTTGACTCAGGACGCGGTTGATACAAAGCCTGTGGCTCTGTGATATTTCGTTTAGGTTCCAACTGTGGGTGCTTTGGTTCGTAGCATTCTTCACAAACCTTAAACCCCTTCCAATCTTTGATCAAAGCAAGCAACTTGTACCGCTGACCACACTGGTCACACAGCGCAATTGCGAACTTGCCTGAAGCGTAGCCCGCACCCATGATTACCTACCCGTATAGGTTGGAGTCAAAAAAACGCTTGCAGTATCCCTATCTTCTGCCGCTGCCCGAGCAAATTCTTCCTCATACAACTGCTTCAAGGCAATCATACGGTCCGGAGCTTTTTTAACAGACAAATGGAACGCCAAGGCCGCAACCAAAGCTGGCAAAAACCGAAAAACAATATCAGCCGTGTTGGTATATGTCCCTGCATTTTCAATACGTCTAATAGCGTAATACACAAACGTCCAAGTCTGTGTATCGTCAGGAGAAGGGTATAAATACACCGTAGTGGGAACTGACCGTTGTACATAGTACTGTGCAGGTCTGGATTGCGTATTTTTGTTGGGAATGTGCAACCATTCTGCGCGACTAATACGATCAATTGTAATGTCTTGCTGTGTAGACAAACTAGCATTCGTTCGAATCACCGCAGATAATGCGTTAATTGTGTCGCTAGGCAAATCATAACTATATACGCCGGGCGTTAATACCTGCTGGCGTTGCTCGATCGTCCAAAGATTTAATCCTCGGTTAGCCCACTCAGCAAAAATAATATTTAACGACCGAAGAGCCGTTTTCATGTCGTAGCCCGCCCTGACCTCTATGCCACAGCGCTCATACGCCTCAGCAATCAGATCA
>Ga0209188_1002384_pt1 | contig 13978 bp, 8 predicted proteins | sample C_130625_EF_Meta_FD_187307 | JGI IMG/M metagenome (GOLD analysis project Ga0209188, IMG submission 187307) | Freshwater microbial communities from Lake Croche, Canada to study carbon cycling - C_130625_EF_MetaG (SPAdes) (version 2) | ecosystem: Environmental > Aquatic > Freshwater > Lake | place...
CCGGCAGCAGTTTCTGAAACTGAAGCACTCGCGAAGTTGCGCGAGATCGCGGGTAAAAACCGGGTGACCAAGTCATACATCGGTCTTGGCTATTACGGCACTCACACGCCAGCGGTCATCCTCAGAAATATCACCGAGAACCCAAGCTGGTACACCGCATACACTCCTTACCAGCCAGAAATCAGCCAGGGTCGTCTTGAGGCGCTGATTAACTTTCAGACCATGGTGACAGACCTCACCGGCATGAAAACCGCCAACGCTTCGATGCTCGACGAGTCAACCGCGGCAGCCGAGGCCATGTTGATTGCACGTCGCGCAAGCGACTCAGAGTCGCGTGTCTTCTTTGTTGACGCCGACACGTTGCCTCAGACGAAGGCGCTTCTCGAGCACCGTGCCGAACCGCTTTCGATTGTGATCAAGTATTTTGATGCCGACCTGGGTCCTTCGGCGATTTCAGAGGACTGTTTCGGAGCTTTGGTGCAATACCCGGGTGCATCGGGCAAAGTGAAATCGCTTGGCGCGATTTTTGCGGCAGTTCACGAGCGTGGCGGTTTAGCCGTTGCGTCGTCAGATCTTTTGGCGCTAACCCTGATTGAAGCCCCAGGTGAGGTTGGCGCTGACGTTGTCGTTGGAACCACCCAGCGTTTTGGGGTTCCGATGGGTTACGGTGGCCCTCACGCGGGTTACCTAGCGGTGCGCGAAAACCTTGAGCGAACCATGCCCGGCCGCCTGGTTGGCGTGTCGGTTGATGCCGACGGAAACCAGGCCTATCGCCTAACTTTGCAGACCCGCGAACAGCACATTCGTCGCGAACGTGCCACCTCGAACATTTGCACCGCTCAGGTTTTGTTGGCGGTTATGGCCAGCATGTATGCCGTTTATCACGGCCCAGATGGCCTCAAATCAATCGCAACCGAGGTGCACAGCAAGGCAGTCGCTTTGGCTAACGCTCTCGAGGGGTCTGGTTTGAAACTTCAAAGCGACGTCTTTTTTGACACGATTCGTGTGACTTCGGTTGATGCGAAGGCCATCTTTGAGGCCGCCCGCAAGCACAACATCACGTTGCACGTGGTTAGTGACTCGGTGTTGCAGATTGCGGTTGACGAAACTTCTGAGTGGGCCGACCTTGCGGTTATCGCCTCGCTTTTTGGTGTCAAAGACACTAGCTCGTTGAGCGGCGACTCAAGTGTGGCCGCGGCCAACCGCTTGGGCGGTCTTGACCGCAAGAGCGAATACCTCACCCACCAGGTTTTCAACACCTATCACTCAGAGACCGCGATGCTTCGCTACATGAAGAAGCTCTCAGACTATGACTTCGCGCTCGACAAAGGCATGATTCCGCTTGGCTCTTGCACCATGAAACTCAACGCCACGACCGAGATGGCTGCGGTGACCTGGCCTGAGTTCGGCGGCATACATCCGTTTGCCCCTAAAGAAGACGTGACCGGTTATCTCGAGCTAATCGAACAGCTTTCGGGTTGGCTCACTCAGATCACGGGTTATGACGCGATTTCGTTGCAGCCGAATGCTGGCAGCCAGGGTGAGCTTGCGGGCCTCTTGGCGATTCGCGGTTACCACCTAAGCCGTGGCGACGCCCAGCGCAAGATTTGCTTGATTCCTTCGAGTGCCCACGGCACCAACGCGGCTTCGGCTGTGCTCGCTGGTATGTCAGTCGTTGTGATTGAAACCACACCGGATGGCAGTGTTGACCTCGAAGACCTGCACGCCAAGATTGCGGCTGCGGGCGATGAGTTGGCAGCTCTGATGATCACCTACCCGTCGACTTTTGGCGTGTATGAAGAAACCGTGGTCGACATTTGCGCCGCAGTTCACGCCGCCGGTGGCCAGGTTTACATCGATGGCGCCAACACCAACGCGATGGTTGGGTTCTCGAAGTTTGGTGAGTTTGGTGGCGACGTTTCGCACCTCAACCTTCACAAAACTTTTGCGATTCCTCACGGTGGCGGTGGCCCGGGCGTTGGTCCGGTCGTGGCACGCGCCCACCTCGCTCCGTTCTTGCCGGGTCACACCATGTCGCCAATCGACCAGGGTTCATACGGCCCAGTTTCAGGTGCGCCATTTGGCAGCGCGAGCATTTTGATTATCAGCTGGGCATACATTCAGATGATGGGTGGCGATGGGCTTCGTAGCGCAACCGCCAACGCCGTTTTGTCGGCAAACTATGTTGCTCGCCGCCTCTCTCACGCTTATCCGTTGCTTTACACCGGCAACCAAGGGCTGGTTGCTCACGAGTGCATCATCGACACGCGCGTTTTGAAAGACCGCTTCGGTGTGACGGTTGACGACATTGCCAAGCGCCTGATTGACTACGGTTTTCACGCGCCAACCATGAGTTTTCCGGTGGTCGGCACTCTCATGATTGAACCAACCGAGTCAGAACCTTTCGAAGAACTCGAAAGGTTCGTCGACGCGATGTTGGCAATCTTTAGCGAGGCCGAGCAGGTTGGCGCGGGCACCTGGCCGGCCGACGACAACCCGTTGTCAAACGCTCCTCACACCAGCCAAACTTTGGTCGAAGAGTGGACACACCCGTATTCACGTGAACTCGCGGTGTTCCCGGTCAGAGGTCAGATGAAGGGCAAGTATTGGCCGCCCGTGCGTCGCATCGACTCAGCCTTTGGTGACCGCAACCTGGTCTGCAGCTGCCCTCCGATTGAGGCATTTGCAAACTAGTCGGCAGGTTTTCGCAAGACTTTTTCGAGCGGTCGGCCTTTATAGAGTTCGTCGACGAGCTTGTCTAGAAAGCGAATCTGTTGCATTAGCGGGTCTTCGATTTGTTCAACCCGCACGCCGCAAATCACTCCGGTAATGAGTTTGGCGTCCGGGCTGATTTGGGCCTTTTCGAAAAATTCTGCAAATGTTGAGCCGCTCACCAGGTGCTGATCGAGCTCCTGTTGGGAGAATCCGGTGAGCCATCGGGTGACCGTTTTGAGGTCTTCGACGTTGCGCTCCTTTCGTTCGAGTTTGGCGATATACAGCGGCCAAACTTTTGACACCTTCATCGCAAAAACTCGTTGCATTCGCGCTCCAACCTGTTGATAAATTCATTGCCAATCTAGCCAAATTGCAAACGATTTTCGATGGGGCGGCGGCGGCGCCTTGCTGGACAATCCTAAATCAAGGGTCTCGAGCTGTCGATTGTTGCCGAAATACAGCAAAATGTACAATCGGTTGCCAACATAAAAACCTGCTAAATATAAGGTAACTAGCGCAGTTATAAAATCGTTATCGTTAATTTATGGAAATCGGTTGCCAAAATGGATTCCAGTGATCTAATCTCAAGATTGAGCTGGAAGGGTACGACCACTATGGATCCAGCACACATCTCTAGTAATAAGGAATTGTGATGAAGCTAAACACTCGCATCGTTGTTGCACTTGCAACAACCGCTGCTTCGATCGTGGCTGTCACTGGTATCACACCAGCTCAAGCCGCGAACACCAAGACTCTAACCATCGGTGCCTTCACCACGGTCAAATCTTGGGACCCAAGCCAGGCCGACATTGGTCATGGCATTCAGTACTACCAAGCCGCATACGACAACCTGATTCTGCGCAAGCCTGACGGAACCTATGCACCGAACTTGGCGACCAGCTGGAAAGTCAACGCAAACTCAACCGAGATCACCCTAAAGCTTCGCACCGGCGTCAAGTTCACCGACGGTTCAGTATTTAACGCTGACGCTGCCGTTGCCAACCTAAAAAACTTTATTGGTGGTAACGGTCCACAGGCAGCGGCACTAGCAGGCGCAACTGCCACAAAAGTAGACGCTAAGACTGTCAAACTAACCTTGGCCACTCCAAACCCAGACATCGAATACTACCTTTCAACCTCAGACAGCTTCATGGCTAGCCCTAAGGCACTCGGCACCGAAGGCCTAAAAACCAAGCCGGTTGGCTCTGGACCATACATCTACGACAACTCTTCAGTCGCGGGCTCACAGGTCATCTTCACGGCAAACCCAAACTATTGGGATAAGTCGAAGCAAAAGTTCACCAAGGTAAAGTTTGTGTTCATGGATCAGGTTGCGACTCGTCTAAACGCGCTTCGCTCGGGCCAGGTGGATGCCACTTTGCTTGATGTTGCGAATGCTGATACCGCAGCAGCTGCTGGTATGAAGTTGACCACCTACAACACTGACTGGTCAGGCCTTATCTTGTTTGACCGCAGCGGCAAGATCAACCCAGCTATGGGTGACGTCCGAGTTCGCCAGGCAATCGCCTATGCAATCGACCGTGCAGCGTTGCTTCGCACCGTTCAAGAGGGTCGTGGCGCTGTAACCGGTCAGATTTTCTCGAAGGCTTCGGGCGTTTACGACTCAAAGCTCGACGACGCCTATGCCTACAGCCCGACAAAGGCAAAGGCACTTCTTGCGGCCGCCGGATATTCAAACGGCTTTACTCTTCAGATGCCTTACAACGCTTTCCTTGAGCCACTGGCCTCATTCATTGCCACCTACCTCAAGGCCGTCAAGATCACGGTTGACTGGGTAAACGCAGTCGACTACCGAGGCGAAATCTTGAGTGGTAAGTATGCAGCCGGCTGGTATCAGCTGTTCCAAGGCACCGCTTTTGTGAATTACAACTTGGCAGTTGCTCCGGATGGGGCTCGCAACCTCACCAAGTACACCGATTCAACTATTCAGGCTGTAGACGCGTCAATCTCGAAAGACGCATCTAACAAGAACGTAATCGCGCAGATCAAAAAGGCAAACAAGCACGTCGTTGAAGACGCGTGGTTCGTGCCGTTCTACACTGTTCCGCAGATGTACTTCACCAACAAGAAAGTCAAGGTAACGGCGCAGGCTCAAAACGCAGTGCCTTACCTATACAACTACGCACCAACCGGCAAGTAACAAAACCAGGTGTTGGGGTCGGGTCTAAACGACTCGACCCCAACGCACCATCCACTGACTTGAAAGCGCCTGAAAATGCTCGGTTTCATCACCAGGAGATTGCTATCGGGAGCCCTGCTTCTGCTAGTTATCTCGGCTCTGGCATACATCTTGATGTTCTCTTTCACCAACAACATCGCCATTCACATTCTTGGTGACGCTGCGACGCAGCAACAGATCATAGCTAAACAACACGAGTTGGGCCTAGACCAACCGATTCTAAAACGCTACTTTGAGTGGCTAAGCAATGCTCTTCAGGGTAACCTGGGCACCTCGTGGCTTTCAAGTGAGTCGATCACAGACTCCCTCATGAGCAGGTTGCCAGTCACCCTAACCCTTGCAGGCATTACTATTTTGATTTCAGCAGTTCTGGCAACGGTGCTCGGAGCGTTTGCAGCAGTCAAAGGCGGCTGGATTGACCGCGTCGTTCAACTTATCGGCATTTTCGGCTTTGCCGTTCCAAACTTTGTGGTCGCGATTTTCTTCGTAGCTCTTTTTGCGATCAACTTAGCCTTATTGCCAGCGACTGGGTGGGTAGCGTTCGAAGACGACCCTGCGGGTTGGGCGCTGTCGCTGGTCTTGCCGATTGGAGCTCTCGTTCTCGGTACCGTGGCTTCGTCAGCTCAACAGATTCGGTCGGCAATCAAGAGTGTTCTCGAGCGCGATTGGGTCCGAACATTGACTAGCCGGGGTATTCCGAGACGTGAGATTTTGTTGAAGCACGTTTTGCGCGCCGCTGCGCCAGCAGGACTCACCGTTCTCTCGCTGCAATTCGTTGGGCTTCTGGGTGGCGTGGTTATTATCGAGCAGATGTTCGCACTGCCTGGCATGGGGTACCTTGCGGTTGCTAGCACCACGACGGGCGACACCCCGGTAGTCATGGGTGTTGTTGTTTACACCGTGATTCTAGTCATTCTTGTAAACCTAATTGTCGACCTTCTGAACGGTTGGCTAAACCCTAAGGTGCGTGTCAAATGACAACTCTTGAAACCAACGTTCACGCCACGCCTATCGTTCGCAGATCGTTGTTAGGGCGTCTGGCTCGCAATCCGCTAGCAATTGGTTCGGCGCTATACCTAATCGTTTTGATTGGGCTAGCTCTCTTCGCGAGCCTAGTAGCCCCTTTCGACCCATCGTTCACCGACATCGAAGCGGTCATGACCGACCCAAACTCAACGCACTTTTTGGGCACCGACTCTGCCGGGCGTGACGTGCTGTCAAGACTCATTTTCGGATCTCAAAGCACCCTTATTGCCGCCGTGGTATCTATCGTCACTTCGATAGTCGTTGGCGTGCCGAGCGGCTTGATTGCCGGTTACTATGGCAAGCGATTTGACGCAGTGGCCAGCTGGCTTTCAAACATGCTTCAGGCGCTCCCAGTCATTATTGTGCTGCTTGCCGTAAGCGCCTCGCTCGGGAGTGAGATCCTGATTTCGATGTTTGTGTTTGGAATTCTAATTGCGCCTGGATTCTTTAGGCTCACCCGAACGGCGGTCATGGGCGTTCGAAACGAACTATATGTAGACGCCGCGAGAGTCTCTGGACTCAGCGATTTCAGAATTATCGTTCGCCACATTTTGACCGTTGTTCGTGCTCCAATCATCATTCAATCGGCGATGATTTCGGGCATTGCGATCTCGGTGCAATCGGGTTTGGCGTTTTTGGGTCTGGGCGACAGCAAGCAAATCAGTTGGGGCGTGATGCTAAACGAGGGGTTCGTAAACATCTTCTCGAACCCCAAGCTCGTCCTTTGGTCCGCACTCGTCATCTCGTTGACAATTGGCGCGTTCGTGCTCTTGGGCAACGCGCTTCGAGATGCGCTCGAAGACACTCAAAAAATTGAGGCCTCGGGCAGCCGAAAAAAGGCTCGCAGACAAGTGTCAAAGATATCAAGTACCAGGATAGAAGAAACTGGGCACCTGCTTGAGGTATCGCACTTGAGCGTGGGGTATGCCCAAGGCGACGGCTCTCTGAAGCAAGTTGTCTCTGATGTTTCTATCAACGTCAATAAGGGAGAGGTGCTCGGCATCGTTGGCGAGTCGGGTTCGGGCAAATCTCAGACAGCGTTTTCGATTCTGGGTTTGTTGCCTTCGAATGCGATTATTGCGTCGGGCCAAATCATCTTTGACGGCAACGAGCTGGTTTCGCCACAAGACGGCGCCGTGTCTCAAAAGCAGCTAGCAAAGTTCCGAGGTAAGCGCATCGCCTATATTCCTCAAGAGCCGATGAGCAACCTTGACCCTTCATTTACAATCGGATACCAGTTAATTCGTCCAATGACTCAGGTTCTCGGAATCTCAAAAAAAGAGGCACGTGCCAAGGCGCTGAGCATTCTAGACATCGTGGGAATCGTGAATCCGAAGCGGGTAATGAAGTCGTATCCGCACGAAATTTCGGGCGGAATGGCACAGCGCGTTTTGATTGCGGGAGCAATCTCTTGTGAGCCAGACCTGCTAATTGCAGACGAACCTACAACCGCGCTTGACGTAACGGTCCAGGCCGAGGTTCTTGATCTGCTACGTGACCTGCAAAAACGTTTGGGCATGGGGATGGTTTTGGTCACGCACAACTTTGGCGTGATTGCCGACCTAGCCGATCGCGTAGTAGTCATGCAGTACGGCAGAGTTGTCGAATCTGGTGAAGTGCGTGAAGTTCTTAGGAACCCTCAAGAAAAATACACCCAGGTGCTGCTCAGCTCAATGCTCGAGGGCAAGCAACCCATGACCATGCTCACCGCGAATGCGAGGGACTAACTATGTCAAATATTTTGAAAGTAACCGACCTTGACGTAACCTACCCGGCCAAGGGGTTTGGCAAGACTGGTTTCAAGGCGCTACATGGGGTTTCTATTGAAATAGGCCTTGGCGAAACCCTTGGATTGGTTGGCGAATCTGGTTCAGGCAAGACCACTTTAGGTCGTGCCATTCTCGGTTTGGCTCCAGTAACCTCTGGGCAGATTGAGTTCTTGGGCGATGACATTACTCGAGTCAATAGAAGCAAACGTCGTCTGCTGAGTCGCGACCTTCAGGTGGTTTTTCAAGATCCATACACCTCACTAAACCCTTCGATGGAGGTTGGACAGATTCTGGCAGAGCCGCTGCAGATTCAGGGCATGGGCGCTTCAGATGCCAAGAGACGAATTGCTGAGCTGCTCGATCAGGTCGGCTTGCCGAGCGATGCTTTGTCCAGACTTCCAAGAGAATTCTCGGGAGGTCAGCGACAACGAGTTGCAATCGCGCGCGCACTTGCTCTTTCGCCCAAGTTAATTGTTTGCGACGAACCTGTCTCAGCGCTCGACCTGACAACTCAGGCGAGAATCCTTGACCTATTTTTGCAGATTCAAAAAGACACCGGAGTTTCTTATCTATTTGTTTCTCACGACCTAGATGTCGTTCGACACATAAGTCACCGGGTAGCCGTTATGTATAAAGGTGAAATCGTCGAGCAGGGCGCGTCGACGCAGGTCACAACCGAACCTACCCACCCTTACACGCAGCGACTCCTTATGGCATCACCGGTTCCCGACCCGGACCGCCAAGAGAAGCGCCGCGAAGATCGTCGCAGGATGCTCCAAAGCCAGACCGCGACCGCTTAACCCATAATCCAGTTGCTTGAAGGAATAAACTTGCAACCAGTTGCCAAAGATTGAAAGGGGTGACCGATGTCAGAAGAAATAAATGTTGCTGAAGCTGGACCTATCAAGCGTCGCGCCGCGCCCGCCACAATCTATGACATCGCGAAGCTGTCTGGGTTTAACCCGTCGACTGTGTCACGAGCACTGACAACTCCTGGCCGAATCAACGCCAAAACCGAAGCCAAAATTAAGGCTGCAGCCAAAGAGCTGAACTATCAGGTGAATCCTTTTGCGCGCGCTTTGCCCACTGGTCGAACCAAGATTTTGGCTGTCATCATCGCCGACATTACGAACCCGGTGTTCTTCAATGTGGTTCGTGGGGCAGAGGCTGCCGCTGCGCTCGAAGGTTATATTCTGGTGATTGCAGAGACTCAAGAGTCGAGCGAAAACGAAGTTACGGCCCTTCAAAGGATCATGCCAACGGTTGATGGCATTCTGATGGTCACGACGCGATTGACCGACTTAGAAATACAGGAACTGCACCGTCAGAAACCCGTAGTTCTTGTGAACCGCAAGGTTGAAGGTGTGCCCGACGTGGTTCCCAAGAACGAACAGGGAATCGCCGAAACCGTTGATCATCTGGCTGGCCTAGGCCACAAGCACATCGCCTTTTTATCGGGCCCGAGGGCATCTTGGATGAATACAAATCGCTGGGACCTTTTGATGAGAAATGCCGTGAAGTCAGGCATGACAATTGTCGAGATTGGTCCTAATGAACCAACTCTTGAGTCGGGTAGGTTGAGCCTTGACCGAGTTCGAGCCGCAGGTGTGACTGCTGTGATTGCCTATAACGATTTGATGGGCATCGGCCTACTTCGCGAGGCAACTGCCCAAGGTGTGAGAGTTCCTGAGGACCTTAGCATCATTGGATTTGACAATATTTTTGGCTCTGACTTCACGAGCCCGCCGCTTTCGACGGTTCAGCTGCAGCTCGACAGATCAGGCGAGGATGGAGTCAACGCGCTGATGACTCTGTTGGCTGACCCGCAACTTGACCAGAACGCCCTGCCAAGGCCAGACCACCAGGCGAGCTTGCTACTTCGAGGCTCAACCGGCAAGGCTCTGAAGGCGTAAAAATGCTAAAAATAACGATTGAATACCAAACGCTCGAAAGTTTTGGCAACCGATTGACAAAAATCCAGATTTGGGGTGAGATTGGACCATGGCGACAAATCTAAAACTTGATGCGGGCAGGCTGTTTTCGACAGACCCGACACTTAGGGATATCGCGGAGCGCCTTTACGAAAAGGTAGAGAATCTGCCAATCATTTCACCGCACGGTCACGTTGATCCATCACTATTGGTGCGAAATGAACCCTTTGCAAACCCGGCAGAACTCTTTATTTATCTAGACCACTATGTGACTCGCATTTTGCACTCCCACGGCTTTAGTCTTGAGCAGCTGGGCAAGGGCGAAGAGAATCCGAGAGAAGCTTGGCGCATTCTTTGCAGCAACTGGTACCTCTTCGCCGGCACGTCAAGCGGCTATTGGCTCACACATATTTTTGCCACAATCTTTGGAATTACCGAAGTGCCTGATGCTCAAAATGCCGACGCGCTCTATGACCTGATCTCAACCGAACTTCTCGAGCCAAGAATGTTGCCTCGGCAACTCTTCAAGGCTTTCAAAATTGACTTTTTGGCAACCACCGACGATCCGTGCGATGACCTAGCAGCACACCAATTTTTGGCCAACGACCCAACTTTCTCGGGCAGAGTAGCCCCCACATTTCGGCCCGACGCATATCTTGACCCGCGACACCCAAAGTTCGTTGAAAACATATGGCGTTTGTTGGGAGTGGCCGGAAAAACCGCTGCGAATTATCGCAACTACATCGACGCCATTGAGCTGCGACGACAATACTTCATCGCGAACGGTGCAGTCAGCAGCGACCACGGAGTCTATGAGGCTTTCACGGTCGTGCTTGACGAAAACGAGGCAACGCGCCTTTTTGACCTGGCAATGACGGGTCGAATTTTTGCAGACGATGCGCGCAAGTTTGCAGGACACATGTTGACTGAGATGGCCAGGATGAGCTGCAACGATGGCCTTGTGATGACGATTCACGCTGGTGTGTATCGCAACCACAGTTCGAAGACTTTCGAAAAGTTTGGCCCAGACACTGGTCAAGATGTTCCGGTGACGGCTGAGTTTGTTAACAATTTGAGACCACTGCTTGAGGCATATGGCTTGCATCCAAAGTTGAAAATGATTCTTTTTTCACTGGACGAAACCACTTGGGCCCGCGAGATTGCCCCGCTAGCCGGTTTTTATCCGAGCGTATTTATTGGTGCCCCTTGGTGGTTCTTAGACGCCCCAGACTCGGCACTTCGATTTAGAGAAGCCGTCACCGATGTCGCGGGCTTCTATAAGGGGTCAGGTTTCATTGATGACACACGTGCATTTCTCTCGATCCCAGCCAGGCATGACATGGCCCGCCGTGTTGACTGCGCCTTTCTAGCCAAACTGGTCGGGCAGGGACGCATTAGCTTTGAACAGGCGCAGTCAATCGCAATCGACCTTGTTACGGCGATTCCAACCAAGGCTTTCAACCTATGAAATTGAACCGCGCAAATCTAGCCGCAATGAACCGCGTCGTCACCTCAAAGCCGCGTTTAAAAATCGTTCACATTGGGCTCGGTGCGTTTCATCGCGCTCACCAAGCTTGGTACACAGCTCGCGTCGACATTGACCAACAGTGGGGCATAGTTTCGTTCACGGGTCGAAGCGCAAAAGCGGCCGAAGAGATCAGTGCTCAAGATGGTTTGTATACCCTGATTGTTCGTGATTCAGTCGGCGACAGCTTTCAGATTATAGATTCGATTGCTCAGGCCGAAGACGGAAACAATGTCGAGGTGTTTAACGCGAGTCTGTGTGATCCAGATATTGCAATCGTGAGCTTAACAATCACTGAGGCAGGCTATGGCTTAGACTCCGACGGTCGCATCGACCCGAACAACCCAACAACGGTTCTGGCGCGGCTGGCCGAAGCGCTTGAGCTCCGCCGAAACCGCATCGGGCTTGGTCTTGCAGTGGTTTCTTGTGACAACATGCCTTCAAACGGTGAACTGCTGCGTGTCGCTATGCGCGACCTATTTGCAACTTTCGGTCGTGAAGCGATCGACTGGCTTGCTGCAAACGTAAGCTTTGTGTCGACTTCGGTTGACCGCATCACACCCAAGACCACCCAAGCTGACATAGCGCTGGTTCAGAGAGCAACCGGATGGAGTGACTCGACGCCCGTTGTCACTGAGCCTTTTAGCGACTGGGTTTTGCAGGGGAATTTCCCGCTGGGTCGACCGCAGTGGGAGCTGGCTGGAGCAAAATTTGTAGCTGACATTGAACCGTTTGAAAACCGAAAACTTTGGCTTCTCAACGGTTCGCACTCGCTTCTGGCATATCTGGGTCAGCTGAGGGGTCACGAGACGGTGGCCGAAGCGATTGCCGACGATTTTTGCCTAGAAAAAGTCGAAGCCTTCTGGAACGAAGCTGCCAACCACTTGGGCACCGAGGGGCTTGAGATTCCCCAGTATCGCGACGCGCTCATCGAGCGCTTTAAGAACTCGCGTATTGCGCATCGCCTCGCCCAGATTGCAATTGATGGTTCGACCAAACTTCGAATGCGCGTGGCTCCAGTTGCAAAAGCCGAGCTGGCAGCAGGCCGAGACGCGTCTGCTTGTGCATTTGCGCTCGCTACCTGGGTTGCGTTTGCTATTGAAAAAAGAGTCGTTCAAGATACGCAGCTTGACGAAATAGCCAGCGCACTGCATGGAGAAATCGACGAAGTCGTGGTTCGGCTTGTTTCTTTGGTCGACCCACAACTTCCCGACCACACCCGATTTATGAACCTGGTGCTAAAGCACCTCGAAGCTTTTAGCTTTACCCCAAGTGGCAACCGTTTGCCAAACTCGAACAAAGGAATAGAAAATGCTTAAGCCAAAAACCACCGCAACGCGCGAACTGCAAAACCTCGATGGCCTGTGGTCCTTCAGAGTCGACTTCGCCGACGAAGGGTTCTCAGCGCAGTGGGCGTCATCCGCTTTAAAAACTGACCTTCAAGCCGCCGTTCCGGCAAGCTACAACGAGCTATTTACCGACCTAGCCATTCGAAACCATATCGGATGGGTCTGGTACCAGCGCACCGTTCGAGTGCCGCGTGGATGGGCGGGCGAAAGCATTTTTGTTCGGGCAGATAGCGCAACCCACGAAGGAATCATCTTTGTAAACGGCGTGCAAGTTGCCCATCACTCGGGGGGATATATGCCTTTCGAAAGCGACGTTAGCCACCTCGTGGCAGCCGGCGAAGAGTTTGTTTTGACCATCGCGGTGAGCAACATTCTGACCAACGAGACTATTCCGCCAGGCCGCGTCTGGAGCAAAGACAACGGTGACAAGCAACAGGATTATCTATTCGACTTTTTCAACTACTCAGGTTTGGCCCGTTCGGTATGGATTTATTCGGTGCCAAAGACTCGAATCGAAGACATCACAGTCGTCACCGATTTCGAGGGCTCGACCGGCAGGGTTGCCTATGAAGTTGAAATTTCAGCCGAGGCCGAAGTAAAGGTATCGCTAGTTGACGAGGCAGGATTGGTTGTGGCCACGGGCGCGGGTGCGAAGGGCAAGCTGACCCTCACCGACGTGAAGCTTTGGAAGCCGGGCGCGGCCTACCTTTATCGCCTAAACGTCGAACTCGTCGATGAGTCGACGATTGTCGATTCGTATGAGTTGAACGTGGGTGTGCGCACGGTAAAAGTTGTCGGAAACCAGTTCTTGATCAATAACGAACCGTTCTATTTCACCGGCTTTGGAATGCACGAAGACCACGTAGTCAAGGGCAAGGGTCACGACAACGCTTTCTTGGTCAACGACTTTGAACTCTTAAAGTGGATCGGCGCGAACTCGTTCAGAACTTCACACTACCCATACGCCGAAGAGGTTATGGATTACGCTGACCGCCAGGGCATCGTCGTAATCGACGAAACTGCAGCGGTTGGTCTAAACCAAAACTTTGCGAGCATGTTCGGCGGCCCAAAGCTTCCTACCTATGGGCCAGAAACCGCAAACGAAAAAACTCAGGCCGCGCTGTTAAACGGCATTCGCGAATTGATTCAGCGCGATAAAAACCACCCATCCGTTGTTCTTTGGTCTGTCACAAATGAATCAGAGACTGGAACAAAAGAGGCGGTTGACTTTTTTGGCCCGGCTTTTGGCCTTGTGCGCGAACTAGACCCAACCCGTCCGCACACCTACATCAACGTAATGACCGAGCCTTTCAACAAGTGCTTGGTTGCCCCGCTTGCCGACGTGATTTGCCTCAACCGTTACTTTGGCTGGTATGAAGACCACTACGACCTAGCAAACGCGAAGTTGCACTTTGAGGCCGAACTCACCGGATGGACTGAGAAATACAACGTGCCATTCATCA
>Ga0209188_1002388_pt1 | contig 13968 bp, 5 predicted proteins | sample C_130625_EF_Meta_FD_187307 | JGI IMG/M metagenome (GOLD analysis project Ga0209188, IMG submission 187307) | Freshwater microbial communities from Lake Croche, Canada to study carbon cycling - C_130625_EF_MetaG (SPAdes) (version 2) | ecosystem: Environmental > Aquatic > Freshwater > Lake | place...
ATGTTCTCCACCGCGCCAAACTCACTCAGCATCACACCATTACTCGCGAAGAATTATCCGTACGTGACTTTATGACACGTATCTTACGCCGCTTACAAAGCACTAAATTTGTAGAATTTGGTGAGTTATTTGAGGACGCGATTAAGTCTGGTAAAGGCATTCCAGTGGTGATCGTAAACTTCATTGCCATGCTCGAACTTTCACGCGAAGCCTTAGTAGAAATTACTCAAGCGGAACCCTATGCGCCGATTTATGTGCGTCTTGCCTATACCCCTGTTGCATGAAAATCATTAGCGATATTCAAGAATTACGCGACCACCTAAGAGGTCAAAACCGCGCTTCATTTGTTCCAACGATGGGTAACCTTCACGAAGGTCACCTTTCATTGATGCGTCTGGCAAGACAACATGGCGATCCTGTAGTAGCGAGCATTTTTGTGAACCGTTTGCAGTTTGGCCCGAACGAAGACTTTGATAGCTACCCGCGTACGATGCAGGCGGATATCGACAAACTGGAAAAAGAAGGTGTGTACATCCTCTTTGCGCCTACTGAGCGCGATCTCTATCCCCAGCCACAAGAATATCGAGTGGATCCACCGCAGCAGTTAGGCGACATCCTCGAAGGTGAGTTTCGTCCTGGATTCTTTAAAGGCGTTTGCACGGTTGTTCTCAAACTCTTTTCTTGCGTGCAGCCTAAGGTTGCCGTGTTTGGCAAAAAAGATTACCAGCAACTGATGATTATTCGTCAGATGGCCAAGCAATTTGCGTTGCCAGTAGAGATTATTCCAGGTGAAACGATTCGTGCGGAAGATGGTCTTGCCCTCTCCTCACGCAATGGCTACCTGTCAGTTGAAGAACGTGCTGAAGCCCCAGAGCTACAAAAGGCATTGAAAGAAGTGCGTGAGCGCGTTATTCAACTAAAGGATCGCAATACTCAATCTATCTCCGAGATTGAAAAGGAAGCAATCGCCTCATTAGCCAAACGTGGCTGGCAGCCTGACTATATTGCCATTCGTCAACAGAGCGATTTAGCCCCTGCGAATAACGAGCAATTACAAGCTGGTGAGCCACTCGTCATCTTGACAGCAGCTAAGCTTGGCAAGACACGCTTGATTGATAACCTAGAGATTTAATCTCTGGGCTTTATTGTTTAAGACCCTTGTATTAAAAAAGGGTTCTTTTAAATTATTTGCTATTAACTACCTTAGCCTCCTTCAGAAGAGCATTGATTGCTTCTTGACGGCGTTGTTGCACTAATTCTTGAGCAATGGTGTTTTGAACCTGATCAAATGGGGGCATCACAAATGGACGCACATCATCTAATTTGATTACATGCCAACCATTATTAGTTTTAATAGGTGACTGCGTGATCTTGCCTTTAACTAAATTCACGATCAAGTCATTGATCGGTGGGGTTAACTGATACGGAAAGACCCAACCCACTAAACCACCTTGGGCGCCAGAGATTTTCTCGAGTGACTTCTCTTTGGCAAGGGCTTCAAACTTAGTGCCGCCATTAATCTGCTTGATGATGTCCTGCGCTTCAGCTTCAGTAGCCACCATGATTTGCGCTACTTCATACTGTTTAGAATTCTTAGGCTCTTTACTGAATACCAATTGACGCTCATACTCCGCCTTCACATCTGCTTCAGTGATTTGATGAGTTTTAAAATACTCAGTAAACCAAAGCTCTAACATCGTATTTTGCTGAGCAAGCTTGAGTTTGAGAGCGTTGTTATCTTTATTTAAGAGGCCTGTCTTTTTAATATCTTGTGTGATGACTTCACGCACCATTAAATCATTGAGAATATTTTGACGTAACTCAGGAGAGTCTTTGGCGCCATTAGCAACTGCCATACCCACCATTTCATTGACTTGACTGGTATAGATCTTGCTGCCGTTGATAGTCATTAATACTGGGCCAGATTGGGCATAAGCAAGGAGTGCGGCACCAGATAAAGCAAGCGCTGTGAGTGAGCGCAATATTGTTTTGAAAGTCATCAAAGGAACCTAAAAAAATGAATATTAAAAACAGAGATGGTGATGCATTTTTTATAGAGGCATCACCATCTCATGCATTACCAACTATAGATCGCTCCGATCGAGCCACCAATACCACGGTAGCTAGTAGCAGCGTTACCTTGCTCTAAATCAATGGTGGCATATGCACTAACCTTGGTGCCCCAATTATATTTAGCACCACCTTTGACAATCACCATATTACCCATGCTTGGAGTGCCATTGGCATACAAGGTAGGACCATAAGTGGAGGTATAGCCTGCATTCATCGTCATCGGGTTATTCATCAAATCATGAACCCAAGACACGCGCAAGAAGGGCCTGAGAAGTTCATTACCACCCATTTTTACATCACCACTAAATTCAGTACCTAAGTACAGCGGTACTGCGCTATTGATATTGGCACCATAGTAAAAGCCAGAACCTACACCAAAGATTTCATTAGCTCCGTTTTGACGGATCTGGGTTGGCGCTACTGCCACAAATGGCGTAATCTGGAAGGTCGCTTTGCCTTCTGGATTTGGCAAGAGGTTGTAACCGGCTTCAACCCGAGCACCTAGGATATTGCTATGGACACTCACCCCAGCAGAAGTGCTAAAGCCTAGGGTTTGGAGTTGACGGGTAAAGTTACCACTACCTCCGCCGATATAAGCAATGGCAGACAAATATGCCGATTCACCACGCGCGCCACCATAAAACGAGGCACCGTAGTTCGTTAATGCTCCTGGTGTTGCGGGAGTGGTGCTACTACTATAGGTGTAGTTTGATTGAGAAACTGTTAAGGCTGCGCCACCAATGTAAGCGCGATCATCAGACTCTGCTTCAATACCTAAAGAGCCACCATAAATCTGAGTAGCTAAGTTATTACTATTACTCGTACCACCAAATGGGGTGATCCAGATCTTCGCATCGGTCTTTTTAGCCAAAGAGATTGGCATTTGATCACTATCTGCTGACAAAGTACCTGTTGCTACTTGTGGAGCGTTCGGTGTGATGGGCTGGTTCATCGAGGCCATACCACTCATCATTGCTCTTGGGTTCTTAGTCGTGGCAATAAAGCTATCGCCGACTCGCCATGAGTTCATACGATCCGATACGGTACCTACTGCGCGAGTCACCGCTTGATAGTTTGCTTCCGGCATCGCCTGTATAGCAGAACCAGCTAGTTTGTTATAGGCTTGCTCTAAATCACTTACCGTAGGAAGAATGACTAACTGTCCAGTAGCTGATTGGAACAATGTATTGCTCCCAGCAGTTTGATAAGAACCAATCGCACTTCCCACTTGAGATGCGAATGGAGATAAACCAGCAGGAGCAAAGTTGGCAGTTGAAACTATCTGCAGCTTAGTAGGCGATTTGATAAGACTCAAATCCATAATGGCGGTGCGATCAATCGTTAACGCATCATCTATTAATAGTTTGGAACTCCCACCATTAGCTCTAAAAGTATCAAGCACTGTAGTGCCCGGTTTAATTAAATTCGCATTGAGAAAATTCGGTTTTATCTTACCGGCTAGATTGTAAGTGCCAGATCCTTCTAGCATCACAAGGTCAGACAGGCCAGTATTGTGATCTAGATTGATACCCAAAACGCCAGTACTCGTCTGATTAAATGTACCAGCAAAGCTTTGGATAGAAAGCGTATTGCCACCACCAAATTGGCTAGTGAAAAAACCCTTATTAGTAAATGTTCCAGTGCCCAAGAAACCTAAGCCACCCTCTGATATAAACCGTGCACCTTCATGATTGGTAAAGTTCACATTAGCAGCGACCGCATTATTGATCTTTCCATAAATCGTGCCATAGTTTTGGAAATCATTAGCCCCTGGGCTAAGAATATCCACAGCTTTATCTGCTAAAGCGTCGCCTACCAAAATACTGCCATAGTTCACCAGCCGGTTGTTCGCACCATTGATTGCAATCGCTGTTGCGCCGCCAGATGCAGACACAAAACTACCAGGACCAATTGTGATAAATGGATCGGCACTACCGCTCACTGTACTAGTGTAAATAGCAATCGCGCCTTTTCCTGAAACAGAAACATAGGAGCCATAGTTGAGATTCACATTCACAACACCACCAGTACCGGTACCTTTACCGCCGCCGTGTGTCACACCATTACCGCTAACGGCAAAGCCACCGCCACCGCCAACCGATTCGGCAAGAATGCCGCGGGCGTAGTTACCGGAGATGGTAATCGGCGCATAGGCGTTAACAGTAACTGCTCCACCATAACCCTTACCGGCGTTATAAGTTGGGGTAATCGTGCCTTGGCCTGAGGTCACAAAGGCGCCACCACCGCCACCTACTGACTGGGCTAAGATACCGATTGCATTAGCGCCGGTTGCAGAAATACTCGAATTAGTGGTAACGGTGACTGCGCCGCCGTTACCATTACTAGAGCTACTTGCTGCAGCGCCCATAGCGAGTTTGTTCCCGTTACTGATGGTGCCACTGGTATCTTTACTCAGAAACGATACATAGCCACCACCACCACCTACTGACTGGGCAACGATACCAACTACTCCGATTCCTGATGTGCTAACGCTGCCACTTTGAGTGATATTCACTGCCCCACCATTACCTGTAGCCCCATTGTTGCTACCCAACGAACTGTTATTGAGGCTGATCGAGCCGCCTGACGACGTTACTGCCAGATAACCGCCACCGCCACCAATGGATTGGCCAAAAATACCAATGGAATTATTGCCGCTAGTGGATACAGAATTGGTAGTCGTAATACTTACAGCACCGCCATCACCAGAGGTTCCACCAGAGGTCGAGCCTGCTTTATGACCACCACCCAAACTGAAATTTGCTATAAGACTGGTGCTATTCGTGGTCGTTTGTGCCACTGAGCCAATACCACCGCCACCACCAACTGATTGACCAAAGATACCTATGGCATTATCTCCACTCGTGACCACTTGGGCTGCATTAGTTAAGTTGACCGTGCCACCATTACCGCTAGCACCGCCTGCGCCCCCACCTCCCAATGAAAATGTTGCACTTCTAGAACCCACAGAAGGGGCTTGAATGACACTCGAAGCGCTACCGCCGCCGCCGCCAACAGATTGCGCCAAAATTGCAATGGCATTTTGACCGTCGGTTGTCAAAACGGTACTAGATCCAGACTGATTGACAGTCACTGTATTGCCATTGCCACTAGCGCCACCCGCGCCGCCCAGGAACATCGATATAGCGGTATTACCGCTATGTGTGCTACTCGTTGAACTGGTAGATCCAACATTACCGCCGCCACCGCCAACAGACTGAGCAAAAATACTAACTGCATTATCTCCCGCTGTCGACACACTATTGCTTGAGCTAATAGTCACTTGATTACCACTACCAGCACCGCTGCCGCCCATACCTAGAGCAAAGGCTGCGCTATAGGCGCCGCCGTTTGATTGGGTGGTCGATGAACCAGAGTTACCACCGCCGCCGCCCACGGACTGAGCAAAGATTCCGTAACTACCGATACCGCTAGTGGTAATTTGGGAATCACTTGTCACTGACACTACCCCGGCATCACCACCAGAACCGCCACTTCCACCAAGACTTGCGGCGACGGATACGCCGCTCTTGGCTATAGATGAAGTGGTTCCTGCACCCGTTGTACTTGAGTTGCTTGTACCATTGTCAGAAATTGAACTCGTCGTTGTAGTAGCAGAGTTATTAACAGCGCTGGCATTACCACCGCCACCACCGACTGATTGCGCAAAAATACCATGCGACAGCGCACCCTTAGTTGCAATTAGTGAGTTAGCTTGACTATTGCTTACAGTCACCGCATTTCCGGCTCCCGCATTGGCACCAGAGCCTCCGAGGCCAAATGCCACCGCATTACTTCCGCCAGTTCCAGCGGTGCTCGTTGAAGAGACACTGTTACCGCCACCACCGCCGACCGATTGCGCGAAGATACCGGATGAGTTGTTACCATTGGTTTGTAAGCTACCCGTGTTATTGACAGTTACCGTACCAGTATCACCACTGGTACCAGCATTAGCACCGAGTGCTAATGAAACACTGGTCTTACTACCATCAGCGTTACTAGTAGCAGAAGCACCATTACCGCCACCGCCACCGACAGACTGTGCAAAGATCGCTACTGAGTTATCAGATAAACCAAGCGCGAGGCGTTGCGAAGACAGTGCGGCACTTGATGCATAACCAGTCTGTATCGTGCCACTGTTCGTTACCTGTACATTGTTAGCAAACCCGCCGCTACCACCATAACCGCCGATTGTCAGGCCGACTGCTGTGCCCTTGTCTGAACCCGCTTGACTACTATATTGGCTAGATGCAGTGTTACCAGCAATAGATGAGTTTGCTGTATTGGAAGTTGTTGGGGTGCTCGAGCCGCCTGTTCCTGCTGTACTACTGCCTGAGGAACCAGAGTTCGCTGCAACGTTGGAAGACGTACTGCTTGACCCCCCGTTACCACCACCGCCACCTACTGACTGGGCAAAGATACCACTTGAATTAATTCCTTGTGTCACGATAGTGCCCGTATTACTCACACCAACGGCTTGCATTGAAGCAACAGATCCAGTACCAGAACTACCGCCGGTGCCACCGTAGCCTCCCAAAACTAAACTGACTGCAGCAGCGCCGCCCGCATTGCTTGTTGAACTAGTAGAGTTTGAACTAGCACTACCACCGCCACCACCAACCGATTGCGCCAAGATACCAGTAGCAAGATCGCCAGCAGTCGTAATCTGACCGGAATTAGTCACCGCTACTGAACTAGCAGTGCCCCCGGCACCACCAAAGCCACCGACTGAAAGAGCTGCTGAATACTTTCCACCATCAGCGCCAGACGTACTAGAGCCACCATTACCACCACCGCCTCCAATCGATTGCGCAGTAATGCCGTTTGCTTGCGCGCCTGAGGTATTCACAACGCTACTGCTGGTAACCGTCACTGAATTACCTGTCCCGGAATTACCACCAAAGCCACCAACGGCCATCGATGTAGAAACACCACTATCAGGCGCTGTATTACTGGTGGTTGGTTGAGGCGTGCTGTTTGAACTGCTACTGCTTGAGGTATTCGTCTGCACAAGATTAGTTGCAAGATAAGTGGATGCTTGGCTACCGACGCCATTTAAGCCAGTAATCTGCGCCCCTACAACAGAAGTTAATCCATTCGTATTGCTACCTGGACTAGAGCTCACTTGGGTAGTTGCTACTCCGCCATTACCACCGCCACCGCCGATAGACTGCGCGATGATGGCTGACGATTGTTGTCCGGTAGTGGTGAGTGTGCCGCCTGAGTAAACATTTGCTTGATTCGCATTACCACCATTGCCACCCCAGCCACCGAGCGAGAATCCAACGCCATAGCTGTTGGTACTCGTATTACTCTGGGTCCATCCACCATTACCACCGCCACCGCCAATCGATTGAGCCAATATCGCTGGGGCACTCATACCATCAGTCGTAATGGAGCCTGTTGTCTGATTTTGGTTGCTGTAGACGTTCACAATGCCATTACTATTGGAGCCATATGCCCCTTGACCACCAATGGATACAGAAATAGATTCATTAGTGGCAATCGAATTCGTTATCGCATTACCACCGTTGCCACCGTTGCCACCAATCGATTGCGCCACAATACCTGCAGCTTGATCATTGGTAGTACCAGTTGTTGAACTGTTTAGGTTTGCCGTACTAATAATGCCGGTCTGAGTAATCGTTACACCTTGAGATGTAGCGTTAGAAGCACCAGATCCACCAACGGTTAAGCCGAACGTACTTTTATTGCCAATAGCTTCCTGACCACCTTCTTCAAAGCTAATACTATTAATACCTTCACCACCAGCGCCACCAATGGACTGCCCTAAAATACCAATGCTGTTCAAACCATTAGTGGTGATATTTTGAGAGGTGGTGACACTCACTCCGCTTGCCGCTCCACCTGCCCCGCCAGTTTTACCTACGCCGACTAAGATAGAACCGCCCCATCTAGCAACCCCTTCATTGACAGATTCCCCACCATTACCACCTGACCCACCAATACTTTGCGCTACAAGACCGAGGGATTGATTACCAGCCACATTGATAACACCGCTATTGGTCAATGAAACCGCACCGGCCCGGCCGCCATCACCGCCTGCGCCACCAATCCCTATGTTAATACTCGAACCCCCAGAGTGGCCTACTGCTTCACTAATACCGCCATTACCGCCTACGCCACCAATACTTTGCGCGAGGATACCGGTAGATTGAGATTGAGCGGTCGTAATAGCGTTGTAGTTATTGACAGTGACGGTATTGGCAGTACCGCCCGATCCACTACCGCCGCCCAAAGTCAGCGTCGCATCCCCTTTTTCGCCCACTGCAGCAGCATAAGTACTACCACCGTTACCGCCACTACCGCCGATCGATTGGGCAATGATGCCCAGTGACAACATTCCATTGGTATTGATGACGGCGCTATTGTTAACTGTCACTGTGTTGGCTGAGCCACCACTTGAACCATTGCCACCGACACTCACCGTAGCATCGATGGTATTTTCATAAGCGGGGATAGCGGCGCCAACAGCAGTACCACCATTACCGCCACTACCACCAATGGATTGGGCAACAATACCGGAAGATTGATCTCCAGCTGTGGAAATAGTGACGCCAGAACCTGTGGTGACGTTAACAGCGCCTGCGGTGCCACCAGCACCACCGTCACTACCTATGCTCACGGATGAAGACACACTATGTGAAGCAGTGCCCGAGAAACTAGAGCCTGCATTACCGCCGCCACCGCCAATGGATTGAGCCAAAATGCCATTGGCCAATAGTCCGCTCGTGCTTATCGTGTAATTTCCAGAATCTGGGTTATTGACATTGACAGTAGTGGTATTAGCGTAACCAGCGTTACCACCTTTTCCAGATAAGGTAAGCGTTGCTATTAATGGAGCGTCGGATTCAGTTATTGTCGCAGCTCCTGCGATGGCATTACCGCCTGTACCGCCAGAACCGCCAATGGCTTGGGCAACAATACCGCCGGACTGATCACCTTTTGCAGTGATACCTGCCGAGTTGGTGACTGTTACTACATTAGCAATAGCACCGCCCCCGCCACTACCCCCCACACTGATAGCTAATGAAGCTGAAGTTTCATCTTCAGCTGGATTGACTAAAAGTGATCCTGCAATAGCCGTACCGCCGTTACCACCTGAGCCGCCAATACTTTGCGCCAGAATTGCGGATGACATAGCACCATTGACAGCCAGTGCTCCACTATTCGTGACACGGATTACACCTGACGCGGCACCTGCACTACCAGTTCCACCCACGCTATTGGTAAAATTGAAGTCGCCAGTAACAGAACCGCCAGCCGCTAAGCCGCCATTACCACCATTACCACCAATGCTCTGAGCAATAATGGCTGAGGATAAAGGGCCTGTGATACTAGCAGTGCCTGAGTTAATTACCGTGACATCACCAGCGCCACCGCCGGCACCACCCGAACCAGCAACATTCAATCCAACAACTACTCCAGTGCTAATGATCGCCCCAACAGAAACGCCACCATTACCACCACTACCACCGATTGCCTGAGCCAATATGCCAGGATTGTTACCTGCTGCAACAACTCCTGAATTGCTATTGTTTACATATGCGCTGCTGTTATTGGCTGTGATTGATCCAGAGTTGGTCACGCTCACCGGCTTAGAAGTACCGCCCGCAGCTGCAGAACCACCAATAGAGTAACCAAATGAGCCGCTCATACTTAGATTGCCTGCGCCACTAAAGCCACCATTACCGCCACCACCACCAATGGATTGCGCCAAAATTACAGCGCCACCGCCGCCCTGAGTGAGTAGGCTACCTGAATTGGTCAGTGTCACGTTCATGCCGGTGCCACCCTTTCCGCCGGCGCCACCAATACTCAAGTTGCCACCGTATGCCATGCTGGCACTACCGGTAATATCAAAACCCCCATTACCGCCGCCGCCGCCAATCGATTGCGCTATCAGTGCGCTCGCTGCTGGACCTGAAGTAGTGATGTTGCCATTGTTACTCAAGCTAACCACATTACCGTCGCCACCCGTACTGCCACTACCTCCCAGACCGAGGGCTAAACTGGCAACGCCACCTCCAGAAAGCGCAATGCTGCCACCACCGCTACCGCCGCCGCCGCCAATAGACTGCGCCAAGATACCGTATGACCTTGCACCAGTAGTGGTGATTGAGCTGGCATTCCACGTAGAGCCATTATTAAGATTCTCAGCCGTTACCGAGCTGCCGTTACCGCCAGAACCGCCGGTACCGCCGATACTCAAAGCCGCTGAATAAGAGCCGCTAAAGCTACCAGAAACAGCTGCTCCACCCAAGCCACCGCCACCGCCCGTAGAGTTAGCAACTAAACCAGGGGAATCACTTCCAGAAGTAGAAATATTGACGCCGGCTGGTGTAGCGTAAACATTGGAACCGTAACCTCCAGCACCTGCTTTACCACCAAATGCCATAGCCAGTGATGCAGTGCCGCCAGCAGCAATTTGAATTGCATAGCCGCCATTGCCACCACCACCGCCCACAGATTGGGCAAGTATGCCGGGTGAGCCCACGCCCGATGTCGTAATCAACGCGCCATATGCTGGACCCCCTGCAGTGAAAAAAATAGTACCGCCAGTTGCTGAAGCGCCCCCTGATTGCGTTGGCAAGTTATAGCAAGGGTCAGATACAGAATTAGAAGAAGACGTGCAATTAACCCCAACCAAACCGCCGGCACCACCCGTACCAGCTCCACCACCCACACCAGCTCCAAAACCAAAGAACACTGCATCCGATATCGACACTGCACCGCCACCAGAACCACCGCCGCCGCCAATCGATTGCGCCAAGATGCCTGCAGAATTTGGTTCGGTTGTCGTGATGCTGTTGCTGTTAGCAACCACTACCTGACCACCGCTACCCCCACTACCCCCAGATCCGCCTATTCCCAGAGTAAGCGAAACAACGGATGCAGTAGTAGAGAGGCCCACCCCTCCGACACCGCCACCGCCTCCAACGGATTGAGCAAGAATACCGAACGCACCGCCATTGGTACTTGCAGTGCTTGATACCCCATAACCCGTATTAATGACGCCGGTATTATTGACATACACGGCTGCGCCACCGCCGCCTAAGCCACTACTACCGCCGATGGCAACGGCTCCTGTAGCCATACCTCCGCTGCCACCACCGCCTCCAACACTTTGCGCAAAAAGCCCAACAGATGATGCGCCGCTTAAAGTAATGTTACCTAAATTTGAGAGTGTGATTGACCCACCTGTAGCTGCCTCTCCACCACTTGCTCCTAAAGCAAACAATCCTGCCGAAGCTCCAGCAGTGCCCCCAGACCCACCTACCGATTGGGCATTAATGCCAAAGCCGCCGACCATTGCGCTAGTTAGGGCTCCCTGATTGCTAACAGAAACCGAGTCGGCGGAAGCACCATTTCCACCGCTACCAGCACTGTTACCAACAGAAAAAATACCGCCTGTAGAATCCCCGCCAGAGCCACCTGTGCCTCCTAAACTTTGAGCAAAAATAGGAATTGATAAATTGGTATTAATGTTTCCAGAGTTAGCAACCATCACAGGGCCACCTGGACCTCCATAACCACCCTGTCCACCATCGCCAGCCGTAATGTCACCGCTAGCGCCGCCACCTCCACCACCATTGCCCCCATAACTCTGTGCAAAAATTCCGTAACTGCCAGCAGGATTCGATGACCCGCAATAAATTGTTGCGCAGAAGGGACTTTCATATCCTGCTACGAATGAAGTGGTATTTGATACGTACACTGCGGCGCCATATCCGCCATCACCTCCATAACCCGCTCTACCACCCTCATTATTTCTGCCACCATTTCCGCCATTGCCTCCGCCAGAAACTGCATAAATTCCGGTAGCAGTGAGGTTTGTAGATGAAACAGCGCCATTGACAAACCAAACGTTAACCGGGGCAGCAGTACCACCAGTAACACCGTTTCCAGCGTGGACTCCGCTACAGTTTGAATCCGTTTGGCGACCGCCATCTCCACCCCGACCACCTGTTGCCAAAGCATACACTCCAGTACCGTAACCACTAGAGGCCAAATTACTTTGATATACGTTGAGGGTGCTTGGTGATCCGGTAGTGCCGAAAAAGCCATTACCGGAACTGCAACCAGTACCAGTCGACTGGTGGCCCGTTTCCCCATTAGTCCCAATCGAGGTTCCATAACCCATGTAAGCCGAACTGGTATATGGTGTCGCAGGTTGCGCAAACACATTCGAAGCGCTCAGTACTAAACCAAACAAGGCAGTAGAAACAATGCCTGTTTTCAAAACGTTGAACTCGCGATTTTCTTGTAAGGCTTTTAATGCATTTTTTGAATATGAGCTCAAGCAAGACGAGAGTCGACCCATCTTTGCATGAAATCCAAAGATGATTTTTCTGAACGCTTCAAGATACGTTGAAATGCTCAGGATCTGAAAAAATGACACTTTCTGAAGTGGTCGCAGTTGCACTATCTGATTCCTAAATATAAGGTGAGATAAAGTGTTTACGGGAATCAGGGTAATGCCTAAATATCGGAAATTCATGTGAAATCTGTCCGTATTTAATGGAATGCTCAAAACCCTAAAAGCCATATACTGATTGGGATTTTCGGATTTACGAAGATCATTTTTTTAAAGTGTCCATATTTCAAAATGCCTAAAAACCTCAAAATTGACTTTTCAGATGCAAAACAGGATCGCTCTCAAAAAACCTTAGACGACCTTTTGCAAGCTGCGTATGAAATTGTTGAAGCTGCAAACACGAAATCATTTACTAGTCGATCTTTAGCATCTAAAGCAGGCTATTCACTGGGGACCTTAAGTCAAAGACTGGGATCGGTAGAAGATGTTTTTTTCTGGGCAATCCAAAAAGGTAGAGAAATTAAATTAGATGCCTATGCCGAAGCTGTATCACAATTTGATCCTCAATTAAGCGTTCGAGATTTTGTAGACAATTTTGTAGGGGTAGCTTTTAGCTTCATAGGCATCGTTGGCCCTTCAGTCATGCGATTTTATGATGAGCGCTTTACCAAAAAATATGGCTTAACAACAGATTACTTTGACTACACCAATGTAGTTGCTGATGCTTATTTTGAAATGCACACCAGAAATGAAACTAATACCTTTAGGATGCTTTCGCAAGACGAGATTAGATTAATTTTTAAAGCGTCATTAGCCTTACTAGAAAGACCATTTGCAGCTCAAGATCCTATCGCGGGAAGTGCAGAACATCGCCGCATTGCTGTTACTGCCATCACCGGCATGCTAGCTAAGTGATCTAAAAAATGCGAGTTCGAAAAGAATATTTAGACGAAGTCAATCTCGCTCTACTTATCAACAATAAAAAGCTTTTAGAAAAATCTATAGATATTTTCTTTATCAAGCTCTTGTAAGAGACTCAATAGCCTTCAGGTTATCGTCACTTCGCCCAAATTCATCTAGTAAGCTATCGCGCTCACCGATTTCAAAATCAGCAAACTCAAAACCAGGTGCCACGGCACAGCTAACCAAGCAAAATGAGTTTTGTTGTGTGGGTTTGGCAGCAAACCAAGTATTAGCAGGAATAGTAGCTTGTAAGCATTTTGCATCCAGCCCCAATTGAATAGTTTGGAGTGCTTTATTTTCACTAAAGGAATAGATAATGACATCGCAGCCGCTATGAAAGTACCAAGTCTCATCCGATCTAATTCGATGCCATGATGAAAAGTCATTGCCTGATAAAAGATAGTAAATACTGGTGTAGGCACTCTTTTGCACCAATCCATCGGCATTAACGATGGTTGGCGATCGGTACATTTCTCTATAAAAACCTCCCTCGGGATGAGGGAGAAGCTTGAGATCCTCAACTAGGGAATTTATTGTTTGCATGCTTACCTTATTTTAGATGCTAGCTTGCTAACAATATAGCTCAAACAGGC
>Ga0209188_1002389_pt1 | contig 13960 bp, 13 predicted proteins | sample C_130625_EF_Meta_FD_187307 | JGI IMG/M metagenome (GOLD analysis project Ga0209188, IMG submission 187307) | Freshwater microbial communities from Lake Croche, Canada to study carbon cycling - C_130625_EF_MetaG (SPAdes) (version 2) | ecosystem: Environmental > Aquatic > Freshwater > Lake...
GCGATCTATCTAAATTTCATCAAAATCCGGATGAAGCGTTTCACAATCTGACAAGTTATGCTCGGGCCTTGGGAGTGGAGCTATCCTTGGATGATCAATCTATTATTACTAAAATGCATCTTGAAACATCATCAGAGAAGTCCCCGACTCTGCGCCTAGATGATGCCCAAGTTTTCATACCCCCTTTCTTAAGAAAAAGAAGTAATCAAATTTCAGATTAAATTGAAATACTTGTCTTAAAAACTCCGTAACAGTTAAAGCAGTAAGTTCTCCAACTCTTAACCTGATTTAGTCGTTTTATTGATAAAAGGATCAATATGACTTTCAAAATATCGCCCAAGAGTGAATTTCACATTACAGAGCGCATGACCTACCGTAAAGGTAACAAAGAAATCAACTGTGGATTTCTTTGGAAAAGTGGTTCCTTCTTCATTAAAAATCCCCCTAGCTTTCTTGCTGAATATGATCCCGATGTCGGAATCAGTGTGGGTGCGAATGACTTCTCTGATGTCAGGCTATCGGATGAAGGTCAAAAGCTCATCTATATTTCACAGACTACTCCCGTTGCCGAGCAAGAAACCTTAATTGATATTTTTAACAACAGCAAAACAACAGATGATTTTGACATCGGCTTTCAACATAAAGGCTGGCAACTGGTAGATATTGATATTGTGATGTGGGGTGAACTAGCGATAACCAATGATGGTGAATCTTAAAAAACTAGGAAATACTTTTTGTCCAACAAACAAAATTATTAAAACGATAGAGTCGGTTAAACCGACAGTCAAGGAGTTTGATGGGCTCAGATTCAGCCCTAGATATAGAAAATAAAAGGGATAAATTATTCATTACAAGCGTCTCATTAAGTGCCACTTGTTAGCTTAATTTCAGATTTAGGTTTGGGCGACCTGAATTATTTACTGTCGGTTAAACCGACGGCACGATGTAAGGGCTTCGATAGACTGCGATTGATCGCAAACCAGCCCTTCACTTTGCTTACCGATGGCAGGCTCAAAACGACCCTAAGCAGCAATTCAACTTCTTACAAACCAATTGTGTAAGTCAGCATACGTTTCGATTGATTTACTTTTCCATTTCTTGTAATGCTTTATTTAAATATCCAGATAGCTTTTGATAATGCCTATCTGCTTTCGCTGTTAAATAAACTAATTTTTTTCGACCGTCCAGCTTTTCTTCTCTTAACTCAACATAACCTTTAGTGCTCAAACTTTTTAATCGTTTATGAATCGTCGCTTGCGAACCAAATTTCCAGACAACTAGGAGATCACCTACTAATAGATCATCACCCTTAAATGTCATCAATAAAATATGATTTAGTAACTGCTCCTCTACAAGATCAATTTTATTATTAGCATTTATCAAACTTAAAGTAGTTGAGGCACTTAAGTATTTAGCAAAAGCCAATGATTTTATCGAAATCATTTTTTACCACCTAAATTAAATTAATAATTAAGTTACTTTATAGGGTATGAATCAATATTGATGTCTGCTACCGTACACAATGATGAAATGTTGTTAAGCAAGACATACTGCTATTGGAGAAAAAACTTGCCTCACTTATTTGACCAATATCGCTCTTCCACCTTTAAATTACTTTTTGAATTCTATAAAACTTAATAGGTGTTTGCTGCTAGCAGTTCTGATACAAGGAGGTACGTGATAAATGATTTTGATCAACTTGCCAAAAATGTAAAAAAAAATTCATCCGAAAGTCTAAAAGATTAAATACTACTTAGACACCCATTAAAAAACTAACTTACGTTGCAATGCTATGGGGTAACAATCTATCGTATTCTTCTTTCACAACCTTATAGCACTCACAAGTACGCTGTTCTAAGCCAGTTCGATTTAAGATAGTGATGTGACCACGGGCATATTTAATGAGACCTTCCTTTTGGAGTTTTGTTGCTGCCTCAGTTACCCCTTCTCTGCGAACGCCCAGCATATTAGCAATAAGCTCCTGCGTCATAATGAGCTCATTCCCTGTTAGTCGGTCGGCGCTTAATAATAACCATCGACATAGTTGCTGATCTAAAGAATGATGCCGATTGCAAACCGCAGTTTGTGTCATTTGGCTTATGAGTGCTTGGGTGTAGCGAAGTAGGAGGTGCATTACTGGACCGGATCGATTAAATTCATCAAATAAAATACTAGATTTTATTTTGTAACCATAGCCTTCACTTTGGACAACGGCCCTGCTAGTAGCTGTTTCACCACCCATAAAAATTGATATGCCTACTAAACCTTCATTACCTACTACAGCAATTTCCGCAGATGCTCCATTTTCTAATTCATACAATAAAGAAACAATTGCAGTAGCTGGAAAGAAAACATGGGTCATTTTCATTCCTGGCTCATATAAAATCATACTAAGTTCCAAATCAACCAGTATCAGGTGAGGCAGTAACCTCTTCCATTCTTCTGGGGGAATGGAATAGAATAATTGGTTTTGATCTTTAACTAATAACATTTATTCTTTATAGAGATTTTACGTAACAAGTGACTTTGAATAGTTATAATTATTATACTTGCTATGGATTAGGTTTGTTCGCTAGCACACATAGGGATTAGGAGCAAAACGTTATGCCTGCTCCCATTCAAGTTGAAGCCTTTCCCCCAAAAGTATCTCTTGTCAATTGAAACGAATTATTTTTTGGGACTAATAGGCGCCTTATCGTGTCCAAAATAAAGATCAATTAACACGAGGCCCACTTCATGATCTAAATACGAGTTCATGCGAGGATCCCAAAATTCTCCTTGATCGGCGTCATAAAATACCTCTCTGCCATCATATTGCTGTGGCCCAAATAAATGATGAGTCACAATCTTTTCAAATAACTGTGTCTTGTTCATTCTTATTTCCTTTCCTTGAAACGAAGCTAAGCATAATTAGGGTGAGTAATTAAACTATGTTCGAAATCTAGGGCGATAGGTTTGGCAGAGGGCCAAATCAGCTCGAAGGTTTGTTATAAATAGTCTAGTTATTTCTTGTTGGAAATTGTGTACGGTGCCGAACAGAAGAAATTATTTTTATTACCATATAGTATGAGCATCAATTCTTAAAAATAGCCCAACAAGTGGGCTATTGAGTTTCGTGGTAGCCCCGGGCGGAACCGACCAGAGTAGTAGAATATTGAATCCAAAATTACTTTCGCTTATTTACAGCATCTTTAAATGCTTTGCCTGACGCGAATTTAACTGTCTTAACAGCTGGAATATTGATCTCCACTCCAGTCTGTGGGTTACGGCCAATACGAGCGGCACGCTTACCAGACTTGAAGGTACCAAAACCAACTAACTGTACATTATCACCTTTGGAAACAGTTTTGATGACTGTCTCTATGGCGACTTTTAGTACTCGCTCTGCAGATGCTTTTGAAATATCAGCATTTATTGCAATTTTTTCTAATAATTCTAGTTTATTCATCTCATATCCTATCTTTTTAAGAAAATCCAAAGTAAGTAATCAACACAATTACTCCTCACTCAAATCTAGGGCAATAGGTTTGGCAGAGGGCCAAATCAGCTCGAAGGTTTGTTATCTCTAGTCTAGTGATGTTTAACTACTAACTATGTGCGGCAACAATCATAAGAAATTATTTTTTTACTGAATAGTAAAAGTAACAATTCTTAAAAAAAGATCCAACAAGTGGACTGTTGAGATTCTTGGTGGCCCAGAGCGGAATCGATAGGGGCCTAGGGTGGGGCATTCTCTCATTTAGCAGTTGATTAGCTAGATTCAATCGTTTGGACTTCAAACGCCTGTGCAAGCTGATCTTAACAGCGTCATGATCCGTAGATTATTGCTGGCGTGTATGTGAGCTATCCCACTCTTTGATGTAGCGAGATAGAAACTTGATCGTACCCACTTTGTGCTTGAGAATCTCTTTGACCATGTCTCCAACGGAAACTATACCGATCAATTGCTCTTTTTCAATTACAGGCAGATGGCGAATACTATTTACAGTCATTAACTCCATACAAGTCTCCAGACTATCCTCTAGGCTAACTTTGACAAGATGGGTGCTCATAAAATCTTTTACCAGGACTTTTTGAGGATCATGACCTCCTAAGCAGACTTTGATAGCGCCATCTTGTTGTGTAATGATTCCTTCTAGCTTGTTATCTTGCACCACCAAAATTGCTCTTACGCAATGGTCATGCATTTTCTCTAGGGCTCGCGCAACAAAATCCGTAGGAGCTACTGAATACAGCACATTAGGTTTGCCATCTAGGCAATCTTTTACGGTGGGCATCTTAAATTCCTAGTTATCCACAGATTTATAGACTAAGGACAACAATATCTGTCAAATGCTTAAGAAATGTGACAAAGTCGGGTCAAACCGACACTAGATCTTCAGGGTCAAAATCTCATCTAGGTCGCCCATAGTCTGTCAGGATCCACCGCGCTTGCTCAAGGTCTTCTCAACGCCGGCCAAGCTTGATCCATGATCAACCACAATCCTGCCAGTCGACCAGCCTGAAACAGTATTAATTAGGAGAATTTGGCCTGCCCAGCACGATTCGAACGTGCGACCTGGGCCTTAGAAGCTGTAAAAATGAGCTAAAACAATAAGTTAGACAATGACATCGAGGTGCTTCGATCTGGTGTTCGATAGGCACCGAGGGCTATGGAGTCGGGCGGAATAGCTTAGATCTGACTTGGCATTGGCAGGCGGTTGGATGGTTCTATGTCTAATTTGTCGGGTTAACCGACAAAATAAAACACCGATGGTAGTTTTGGTGTTTTTTAGTGGCCCCGGGGCAGGATTAAATCAGGGCTCGAAGACTTAATTTGAACCAACACAGCATGGCCATTTTTTTATCATCGCATCATAGGCAAGAGATGCAAAAGATTCATTCATTCTATTCGGTTGTGTAATAACAAAGTCTTTTATTACTTGAGCGCGCTTTTTTATATCAATGTTTTTAGGTATACAAATTTTTCTGTCGTAATGGGCGTTATCTTCAACCCCCAAGATAATTCCAATACACAGTCCTTGATTAAAGTCATTCCCACTTGTTTTTCCGTCTGCAATTTCACCACATATCATGTTGAGTTTTGCTGTACTTAGATCGGGAATACTATTCATGTTACATCCTCCAGTAGCTAAGAGGGGGTTAATCATTATTAAATAAGAGTATCACCTTGATGATCTTATTGATATCGAACTTGATCAGCATTACCGTACCCAGAATAAGGTTCATTGATTGCGAGTTTTAATGGATTCTAATACTTTTTCTAGGGCCCGTGGTTTAACAGAGGCTTGACCTTTAAACGGTTGATCCGTAATAATCAATAATGAAATTAAGCCGCTAAAAGTAACCGGTACGATCGTTAAGGCAAATGTCATATTCTGCGATGGTATGAACAAGCTATTAATGGCTGTCAAAGCAGAAATTAACAGAAAAATAACTACCCAAAATAATTCAGGTAATTTTTGCATAGAGCGATCTATTCTATATTCCCTGCTTTCAGATATCTCTTCTGATTTTTTCAAAATATCAGAGTAAATAGCGAGTTGCTTGGGGTCTTTCGGTTCGAGCTTGAAGAGGTCTTGAGAGGTAGCCCGCCAAAGCATATGAGTATTTTTATCGCCGAGCCCATCTTGCAATTTAGGCCACTCTTCGTTAATTATAGATACAACATATTTTTGTAACTCGTTGCGGATATTGAGTGAATTAGTATCTCCAAAGCGAAGTAACAGCCTATCTAAATTATTAATTCGTCCCGCCTCCGAGGAAACTGCATTTTCAACTTCACGAAAATTCGTTTGCGCTTGATTTAATAAAAAACCAATAATAAGACCAGCGCTTGATCCTACTGGCGCAAATAAGTAATGGCCAAAGTTGCTACTTTCTTCACTAGGTTTAAAATAGGGGATGAGCTGAATGAGTTCTGGTAGTAGATTCATAAATAGACTAACCGTCACAATGCAACCTAACATAATCGTTAAATTAGAGAAGCGGTAAATAAAAGAAGGCATATTAACCCTTAAGCGTGACGTGAATTTAAATAACCCAAGGTTCTCTCGCTTGTACGCAAGAATTGGGGTGTTGCTAGCAACTACCTTGATGTACCTGTCATATTACGTCAAACCTTCTTTTTAATGCCACGACTTCATTGCGCTACCATTTTCTAATTAGTTCTTTTTAGCTACTTAACGGCCTTTTGACCCAAAGGTGGTTTAGTGAAAAACTTATTTCAAGAGTTCTACTGCTAAGTCCCTTAAAATGGCGTTTCCCTATCCAGTTGAGCTATGGCCATATAAATGCTTGAATTGAAGCTTCTATTTAGAAATAAACAGAAGGTGGTCGGAGTACAAGGATTCGAACCTTTCACCCCCTGCTCCCAAAGCAGATGCGCTGGACCCTGATGAGAGTAGTTTCGTGATGCTAGAATGAAATTTGTATTCAGAAAGCAGGCACCATCTGCATCTTATCGTTCTGGAAAGTTTTCTCTCTAATCTATGAACATTCACACCTAGGAAAATATGCTTTTTAAAAAATTAGAGCTTTCTGATGCGCCATTAATGGCTGCTGCCATAGTCGGCGCTTGCAGAGTGAATGGCTGGGCAAATGATTTGCAGCCAAGATTCCTAGGGATTCTGTTCAAAGAACTACTACATTATGATGGCGACTTTTTAACATTAACTCCCATTTCTGCAGAGGAGCTTGCCGATAGCTTGCCTATTCGTTCTATGATGAGTTTTCCACCGCTATGCCCAGTTAATAATCTGTATAAGCGTGAAGAGCTCATCGACTTAATGGTGATGACAGAAATGCTGTGCAATCCTGTACCGCCAGAGTTAGCTAAGTCGATAGAACACTGGGCAGAAAAATTAGGCATTCAAAATCAACGACTAGTTGTGGCAAGAGATATGGCCAAAGGCGCTACTGCGCGTGCTGAAGCCGATTTTTGGCGGAATGTATTAGGTGAACCAGATATGAAGTCCCCCGATTTTCCTGATACCTTAAGGCGCTACGGCACCCGAGCATATGGCCTGACAGAAGAGGAAAATCTAGTTGAAACAGCCCGCTGGGAGGCTCTGCAAGATTGCTCTCAAGGAAGTTTGGGCAGAGTACTTTGGGAATTCTATAAAAAAAGAGGTTTTTTATTTCCAGGGACTATCGGTGGCGTGAATACAGCACTAGCCCATCATGATTGGATACATGTCTTATCCGATACGGATTCTAATGGTATAGGGGAAGTAGAAGTCTTTGCATTTGCTGCTGCAAGTTCTGCATCACCTGCAGCGACTATGGCATTTTTAGGGCATCTCAGTATTTTTCAAGCCGGCTTCTTAATTCATGTGATTAAGGGGGAGCAATATCAAGGGCACGATTTAGATACGCCAGAGGGCCCTATGCGGGTAGCTGATGCGATTCGTCGGGGCAAAGCCTGTACCAAAGATTTAATGATTGGGCTTGACCCCTTTGCTTATGCCAATCAATCGCTCGAAGAATTAAGAGTGCAGTGGAATATATTGCCACGTTCATCTAATAACCCAAGACCTTACTCAAAATGGGATACGGCTCCCATTCCTCAATAGAAAAATTCAGGATGAGCCATTAGCCACTGGCTATAGCTGGGAATGCCCTGTTTTATATCAGTATAAGTATCGGTATAACCAACGGTTCTGAGTTGCTCAATATTGGCCTGTGTAAAGCTTTGATATTTACCTCGTAAGTTTTGCGGAAATGGAATGTAACGGATTAACTCTTGCTCAACCATTTCAGCTACAGATAAAGTCGATAAGCCTGCAGTTGTACGTAATGCATTGACTGATTCTCGCGCAACATCATTATAGGAATAGCTTTTACCAGTGCCCACATTAAAAATTCCGCTCAGTTCTGGGTGATCCAAAAAGAATAGATTAACCTTCACCACATCATCAACCGAAACAAAATCGCGACGTTGCTCTCCAGCTGCATAAGATTCAAAGGCTCCAAAAAGATTAACGTAGCCTTGAGATTGATATTGACGGAGCAGTTGGAATACCATGGATGACGTATTTTTCTTATGAGATTCTTGTGGGCCATAGACATTAAAGTAACGCAGGCCAACTAATTGGGCACTGTGCGTTTTGCTCTCAATGTGCCCGCGTTTATATTGATCACATAAGAATTTTGAATAGGCAAAGACATTTAAAGGATGCTCGTTGATGCGCTTTTCTTCAAATGCGGCAGAATGTCCATAAACCGCAGCGGATGAGGCATAAATAAAAGCTACTTTTTGAGCATCGGCAATGGTACATAGATCATTAGTAAACTGATAATTCTCTTCCATCATATAAGCACCATTATTTTCCATGGTATCAGTGCAGGCGCCTTCATGAAACACGGCGCGGATGTTACCCCACCAACCATCCGTAAAGGCCTTTAACAAATCCTTTTTATCAATGTAGTCGTCAATTTCGAAGTCTGCTAGATTGCGAAATTTATCCCCATCTCGCAAATCATCGACGGCAATAATTTTCTTTTCTCCTCGTGCATTAAGGGCTTTAATTAAGTTAGACCCTATAAATCCAGCCGCCCCAGTCACAATAAATGTCATGCCTTGCCCCCTATTCCTACTTATTCATTAATCTTGAGATTTTTTTAGTTATTGATCTATTATGACCTAACTAAAGAGTTAGGCAAGGCAGTGGATGATCTACCAAAATATTTTAAAAATAGTAGACGCTATTGTTACTAATCAGATAAAAGATCAGAGATTCAAAGTCATATAAAAGATAAAACAATGGTTTTATATACGGATCTGATTTGTAGACGGTAAAGTATTTATTGCGACGTATTTTTCTTTTCATTATTCATATTGGAGTATTCATGGCTTTGAATCAAAATATTATTAAAGACCGTGAGGAACTCTTATTTTTACTGAATGAAGCAGCTGAATTTGAGCATACAGTGATGTGTAGTTATCTCTACGCCGCCATGACTTTAAAGCGTGGTGTTGATGAGGGTATTACACAAACAGAGTTGATAGTAATTGAGGGATGGCGAAAAAAAATTCGTAAGGTAGCTCTTGAAGAAATGCTGCACTTAAGCTTAGTGAATAATTTACTCGCCGCTTTTGGATCTGCCCCGCATTTCTCAAGGCCTAACTTTCCAATTCCTGCTGGTCGTTTTCCAGCTAACTTGGAATTAAATCTAGCGCCGTTTAATGAATCTACTCTGCAACATTTTATGTGGATTGAAAAACCTATTGAGATTGATATTCCCGATGGCACTGCATTTAGACATATTCAACATTACCACCGCGAGTTACGTACTGATCTGTTCTCCCCTACGCCAACCGACTTTCCTAATCCAGGATACCTGTATCACGCAATCGCAAATGGCATTGATGCGCTTGCTCAGCAATTAGGTGAAGATGCCTTATTTGCAGGCGATGCTAAATCTCAAGTCGGAAACGCGCAATTTCCACTGCCTGGTATTTTTGCTGTAACGGATTTGGCATCCGCTCATAGGGCAATTGAAGAAATTGTCACCCAAGGTGAGGGTTCCCCGAACCATATCGAGGACTCTCATTACCAGCTATTTAAAGATGTTTTAGCTGAATATCAAAAACTGAAGGCCGCAAGACCTGAATTTGAGCCTGCCAGACCTTCAGCCTGCAATCCACTTTTAGTCGATCCGCTCAATCGTAAAGCGGGTACGCATATTACGCATCCTTTAGCGATGAAGGTGACAGATTTAGGTAATTGTTTATATACCTTAATGCTCCATACTTTTGCGCAAGTCTTTGCGCCAAATCCTTTGCCAAAACTGATGCGCACTGAGTTGGCACAGGTCGCAACTTCTATCATGTATTCCTTAACGATTGTTGGTGATGTAGCAACTCGCCTACCTCTAAAAAAAGAGGGTGGTCCAGTATTTGCTGGTTTAAGTTTCGAATTATCTGGTGTCATTGGCCAACTAGTTCAAAATTGTGCTGCTCAAATTCTGGCTGAACGTGCACAGGAACTACTCACTGTTGCTTATGAAATCGAAAAAGAGATAGCGCTACCTGGCGTAGTCGATTACCTAGAGGCTACTGTTCAAAAGCTTAAGAAATTACATATCGATTTTGAGGCACACTTTGCATTGGTCATGGCCAGTTCACAACAGAGTGATGCGCCAGTGCCCGTAGACTCTGTAGCGCCTAAAATTACAATTAACCCTGATGATTTTAATATCGCAGCTACTGATGCCATCCGTATTCATTATGACACCAAACGCTGTATTCATTCGCGCAACTGTGTGCTCAATGCGCCCAAGGTGTTTATTGGTAATGTCGTAGGCCCTTGGCTCCATCCCGAAACTACGACTACAAATAATATGGTGGATATTGCTGAGGACTGTCCTTCAGGCGCCATTACTTATGACCGCTTAGATGGCGGTCCCGCTGAGATAGCTCCTGAAGTGAATGTATTACGAGTTCGTGAAAATGGACCATACGCCGTACATGCACAAATGAATTTAGAGGGTCAAGGTGCAATGTTTAGAGCAACCTTATGTCGTTGTGGCAAGTCACGCAATAAACCGTTTTGTGACAGTACTCATCTTGAAGTCGGCTTTATTGCCACAGGTGAGCGCCCTGTAATTGAATCGGATGTTCTAGAAAATCGGAGTGGTGAGTTAAATATTGACCCAACCCATAATGGCCCATTAGAGATTACGGGTAACTTAGAAATCTGTGGTGGTACGGGTCATACTATTGAGCTGGTTCAAACTGCTAGGCTATGTCGTTGTGGGGGGTCATCAAATAAACCATTTTGCGATAATACTCACGCCAGAATTGGCTTTAAATCAGACTCATAGATTCAAAAAAGAGAGATTGAACAATAACTTAGACAATGCTTAAAGGTTTTTTGGTGGGACATACGTACTGAGAGCCTTGCTGTAAGATCTGGAATTGGGCGGATCAAACTTGGTATCTGCAGTTACTCAGATGAATCAGCGTATAAATTTGTTGGGTTAAGCTACATTTTTGAGCATCCTGTTAAATGACACTTAAGTGGCGTCGTCTGGTCTAAAGCAGTCCTTCATGGCAGTGGTACATAGGTTTCAAGAATGGATTTAAAAGGCTCAGCGCTAACGGCTTCAGGCCCTAAAAATGGATAGTTATATAAGATCAGCAGCGAAAAAATGCAGCTGATACCCAATGAACATAATGCAAGTTGCATAGAGTGAACTAAATAACTCCCAACTTCTACAAAACACAAAGCTATTGCAAACACCATTAAGTTAGATATTAAAACTAACCATAGGATATCCCCGATAAATGGCTCAGTTGTCATTACTCGATTACGACGCAATTCCCTATATTCAGACATCAGACGAAGTACCTCTTGATGAGCGCTTAATTCAGTGTTATTTTTCGGCTCAATATGGATCACTAAATCATGGAATGACTTTAACTTTTGAAGCGCCTTTTTATCAGGAATTCCTTTTCCCATAAAAGACCATTCTGCCTCTACTACCTCTTGTAGGTATTCAGTTAACCTTTCTTTTGCTTCCCTGCGATCGGCCGGTGAATAGGCATCAACCGTTCTATATATATTGTAAATAGCATTGGCCTCTTTACCCACCAGATCATTGACGGCAGCATGGCTTTGCCAGACGCTGATAGTAACGAAGGCTAAAATAATTGAAAATATTCCACCTACAGTTTGCGCAAAGTTTTCGTAAGGCCCCCAGCCCACTAAGTAACTCTTCTTAATATGTTTTTGTACAATATAAAGTAGTACTTGACCTATAAAAATGAAAGTAATGGCTAGCAATAGCGTTAACTGTAGCGAGGTTAAAGAGAGAAGAAAAGTATTCATCTTGTGACGTTATTGACGATATCCGTCGCCTTTTCTTTAGTGGGCTACAAAAAATCGGATTATATAAGTCTTTACACGCGGTCTCATTGATTGTTGTTAGAGCTAGAGACCCAAATAGTCACCCATTCAACTATCGTCTAACTATAAACGAAATCCGCATGCAGTTGGTTTTGGTTCTTCTTGGTGCCCTCCGCCAGTTATTGGCTGTTTTAACTGCTCAAATAACGACACCACAAGCTCATACTTGAAATTTCTTCCAAGTTGCCTAGTCGCAGGTTTGCTCATAGCCTGGAAGAAATCTTCACGCTTGATCGAGGCCACCCATACGCTAGCCAAGCTCCCGCATGATCAGATCAATAGATCACAATTGAGCCGGGTAATTCCAATATTTTTGAGAACTTGGCCTGCCCAGCACGATTCGAACGTGCGACCTACGCCTTAGAAGCTGTAAAAATGAGCTAAAACAATAACTTAAACAATGACTTTAAGGTGTTGAAATCAGGTGTGGCATACGCACCGAGAGTTGTGGTTCAGGGTGGTATGCCATGGATCCGACTTGGTATTGGCAGGCTTTCAAACGGTCGGATAGCAAATTTGTCTGGTTAACGGACATTTCTGAGCATCCTTTTAAATGATTGTTGGGTGGCGGCTTACGGCCATAGGCAGTCTTTCTTAAGAAGTCATCTTTTACTGTAAAGCGTTATATAACAGTAAGGAGTTGAGAGTGCTATACGAGGCAGAATTCTTACCAGCTGCAGGCAAAACTAAAGTATTTAAAGTGGTAACAGCTACCGCTCCAGCGATATCCATAGCAGATGCTTGAGCTTGAATGGCAGTTAAAGCAGTTGCTGCAATTCCCAAGTCAGCTATTTTTTGACTAACTGTTGTACCTTCATTAAAGCTAGTAACTAGGGTATTAAATGAGCTATCAGGGATATAACTTACACCATTGACCATGCGTGTTGTGCCATCAATGGCCGACAAGAGATGATTTACACCTGATCCACCAGTAATAATTGCAGTAACTGCGTATGCACCGCCAGCATCACGAAATGCAGTAGCGGCTGCATCATATCCAGCAGTATCGGTTTGCACCCATGCATTTGAGGATGAAACTGAAGTTGCGAAGTTATTGACCCATGTAATTTTCCCAGTAGAACTGTTATAGGCTGGAGAGTTTATGGCTAAGGTATCGATATTTTTTATATCAACTGACAGTGTTAAGTTTGTAGCAGCTTGATCTAACAAACCAGTGGCTGTTGAATCATTCAAAGCAAAGGCTGTACCTACAGCTTTAAACGCATTGACTACGCTAAGCAAGCTGGTTAGTGGTGGTGCAGCAGCTACTGAAGCTGGTGCTACAAAGGTAAATGCGGTTGGTGGGGCTGCAAATGCAGCAGTGGAAATACCTAGTAGCGAAACTACAAATAGCTTTTTCATTTATATATTTCCTTAATGGTTAAGAATTTCTCTTGGGTCGTTGGCTGTTTTAGCCTGACCGTTTGAGGAGTTTGGTGGAATTTCTACTACTTTCTCCGGTAAACCGGGGGAAACTTGTATTCGCCTAGCCATGATGCGTACTTCTTTGTTGGCTTTGCTGAGTTTTTCTTCAAGATCAACGGTAGATTCACCCATCTCTTTTGCATCATCAAACTCAGCTTGTAAATTAGCTAACCGATCTTTTGATACTTGTAGATAAACTGATGGACTTGAAGTTCGGATGGCTTTTTCTATATCTTTGTTTTGCAACATCATTACTACTGCTGCATTACCAAAACCTAAGGCTGCCATCCTTTGACTATTCTTTAATAGAACGCAGTTATCGTCTACATAGGTACTGCCACCAGCAAGTCCTAATCCCAAGATTGATCCGGATGCTGATACTGAGCCAAGACACACATCACTACCAGCCGCTGTTAAGCCGGGGGCATACATGGTTGGAACGGAGTAAATCTTTGCAGTCGTTGTCCCTGGTGTAGTCGAATTCAGATTGCCATACCCACCCGTCACATTAGTTAAGTTCTGTTGGGTTCCAATATTGCTTCCCAATAAATTAGCTTGCCCACCTCCAACTGATGTATTTGCTGCCCCAGCCCCTGTAGAGCTGATGTCATTAGACGTCTGAC
>Ga0209188_1002390_pt1 | contig 13959 bp, 7 predicted proteins | sample C_130625_EF_Meta_FD_187307 | JGI IMG/M metagenome (GOLD analysis project Ga0209188, IMG submission 187307) | Freshwater microbial communities from Lake Croche, Canada to study carbon cycling - C_130625_EF_MetaG (SPAdes) (version 2) | ecosystem: Environmental > Aquatic > Freshwater > Lake | place...
CAGGTCTATAAAAACCCCTTGTGTTTACCCCCAAGGGGATTCGAACCCCTGTTCTGCGCATGAAAAGCGTATGTCCTAGGCCTCTAGACGATGGGGGCATAATATCTATTATGCTCTTTGGTTGGTAGTTGCTTTGCCGGATTTATGGATAGACAGCCGGTTACTCGCGATCCGAAGGAACCGGGTATCCGCTCCGGAAGTTGGTAGTTACAAAGTATAAGTTATTTGTTGGTGTGGAGACGGTGTGGAGTTGGTTCGGCTTCGCCGTTCCAAACCCAATCCGTTCCATTCCAAACTATTCAACTTAAACCCTCGATTCTTTGAAAAGACCAGACGCGAAGCAACCGGCTAGCCTATCATATCGTTTGACCGCAAGTTTGAGCAGATCCGTCCCTCCGTGTGACCTCGCTTGCTCTACTCTAAACTCCAAAATGAAAAAAATCAAATAACTAATCTCTGGCATCAGTACATCTTCCCAAAAAGCTGCCCTTTTAGTATTTTAACCGTTACAACCTTTTACCACCAAGTTCGAGAAGGATTGGTGTAGTTCTGCTGAACCGAGGATACCAGAGTAAAGATTGGTGTGTTGAATTGTCTAATTAGATCGTTAAAAGGATTGAATGTATAGATGGATCGGCTATTGGTAGTTATGAAGTATCAGTTACTTTTTGTAACAGTATCCAACACAAACCCGACGTCCTAACCACCTGAAACTCCAGTAATTATTTAACTATACAAACACTAGGACGCTTCGTACCTACCTATCACTCAAGTGTCATATTGCTAGACGGTGTGGAGTTGCGAAGTAAACCCAATCCATCCTGACCTTGAATTTCGGTATGCTGGCCGTAAAGCGTCTCGTTCATTGGATACCCGGGCGGTGCTTCGCATCCGGCGAGTATCTAACCAATAAAGGCTTTCATATTATTCAAGAAGCTACATAAAGGGTTCCATTATATTGATCTCGCGCGCGATACTTACTCGAGCGCCCGGGCGCTTGCGTGGAATTGGTTACCCGGTTCCTTGTTGGGCGCCGGATTGGATACCCGGATACGCGCCGCTAGGCGCGGGTAACAGTAACCAAACGCGCGGACCCCAAGTATATATCGCGCGAAAAACCAAAGGCTGTAAACCGTGTTGTTGCTATATTCGTTCAAGTCAAAATCGTTCGGTCAATTAGAATATCTCGGCATTCACCTGATTTCTCAAACGGCTAGTCTCGCCGTGACCTTATGAAGTATTCAAATACTGCAATATGAAGCAACAGGTCAGGGCAGAATCGGTTCAGCAACGAAGCTGGTTACACTTTCCACCCTTACAAGCGCTTAATTTTTGCAAAACTTGAATTCAATCGACAGTACTCATCTTGAGGTGCACTTCAACCTTATATGCTTTCAGGTCTTATTGACTCCGCACATAGCTACCCAGCGTTTACGAAAAATTCATAACTGGTACACCAGTGGTGCGTTCCTTCTGGTCCTCTCGTACAAAGAAGAAATCCTCTCAATACTGTATCGCCTACACTGGATATGGACCGAACTGTCTCACGACGTTCTGAACCCAGCTCACGTCCCGCTTTCACCGGCGAACAGCCGGACCCTTGGGACGTACTACCGCCCCAGGATGCGAGGAGCCGACATCGTTTGAGAAGGATTCAAAGAAACCTTCCCGCTATACAAATAAAAAGGAAGAAAATGGATAGTCTTGTTGAATCTTCTAGGACTTGAGTTTATATTTCATACACGGAAGAATAAAAGGCTCAATGATTGATTGAAATAAATCAGACGAACCCCTTGAAATAAATATTTTCCAATAGACCGCCCCCCCTTTATGTTGTCTGTCATCAGGTTGTACGGTCGATTCTATATGAAAAACATCTCCGAGTGCTTGCTGTAATACAATACAATCTGGCTTTGTAAACCCTTCAGTATGAAACACAAAACCTTTTCCGTGTTCTAAGCATCCATCGTCCATAAACCAGAAAGCAATAGCTTCTGGTGTTAACCATCGATGAACTAATGGTGGAACAGTTTTTTTCCGATCTCCAAACGCATCAATCGTGTAAAATTGATTGGCATAAAAATCAAGTGAAGTCATTCTATACGTTCGAAACCAAATAGACATAGGTCTTTGGTTTTTATATCGTATACGTGGCGGTGTTCCTACTCGATCTGCAAAAATAAAATACAGTGCTTCGACATACTCTTTTGAGGAATACTTTAGATCAAATTTTAATGATCCCGAGGGCCTGTTATTATATTGAATTGTAGAATCTCCTAAAAGCGTTCCTATTAGAGCAGATTTTTGTAAATCCGTAAATGCTTGATTTTTAAACCGGCTCATATAAGTTTTTAAAGCACCTCCACGCAAACCTACTGGTGCAGGTATCAATTTCGGTGTCCCTAAAAAAGTATTTCGAGGATTCATTATAGGTTGTAGGTTGAACTCCCCACTGTCCCAACTGTTCCAACTTTCATCCATGCTGCCATCTTTAATGAATTGGCTTTGTGTTGACATTATCATTCCTTTTATTTGCAGGCAACACCTTCTTCGAGAGGAGGTTTCCGGATCGTTCGCTCACCAGGTAACCGGGAAACTAAACTCGGAAGCACTCTTCAATGTGCGATGTTGTCCTTTATGTTTCCATAAAGAATAGACTTTGTCATCATGTGAGGGTAGCGGGTTTCGATCGAACCCGACACTGACGCTCACATGTTTCTCATAAAGTCGTTGAGGGTGGGTAACCTGGGTAAATATTCGCCCACTCGCTGGATTGGTTGTTTGCTTCGCAACAAGTAACCAAACGCGCGGGTACCCTTCCCTGCAAGTTGTCAGGGTCTCTTTCCAGTGTTCCTCGTATGTCGTTGTACGTATTCTGGATAGTATCTCTCTATCTCTGTACTCGTACGAGTGGGAAAGCTTCTTCCAGAGGTCCTTGCATATAAGAGAAATGCGTTCACGTGATCTCACGACCACATAGCCCCGATGTTGAGGTGCCAAACCTCCCCGTCGATGTGAACTCTTGGGGGAGATTAGCCTGTTATCCCTAGAGTAACTTTTATCCGTTGAGCGACGGCCTTTCCACACAGCACCGTCGGATCACTAAGGCCGACTTTCGTCCCTGCTTGACTTGTTGGTCTTGCAGTCAAGCTCCCTTCTGCCTTTACACTCTGTGACTGATTTCCGTCCAGCCTGAGGGAACCTTTGCACACCCCCGTTACCTTTTAGGAGGCGACCGCCCCAGTCAAACTGCCCGCCTGAGACTGTTAGATGGGATTTTTTCTCCTCATCTTGAGAATTCTAGTTCGTCCAGAGTGGTATCTCACTGATGGCTCCACACAAGCCAGAACGAGTGTTTCATAGCCTTCCACCTAAGCTGCGCAAGACGAACCCAAATTCAATCTCAAGTTACAGTAAAGCTTCATAGGGTCTTTCTGTCCAAGTGCAGGTAGTCCGCATCTTCACAGACATGTCTATTTCACCGAGTCTCTCTCTGAGACAGTACCCAAATCGTTACGCCTTTCGTGCAGGTCGAAACTTACTCGACAAGGAATTTCGCTCACTTGAATCAGATAACCGGTTCCTTCGGATCGTTACAACGGGTTTGGAACGGGTTTGGTTACTCCGTATCCAATTAGCCGAACCAACTGCCCTTGTATCAGGGAAATCCGGCGTCTTCTGAATTAAAATCTCGAAGGTTTTCCCTTCAAGGTGGACTCTATCTTCAATCAGATGAATTTTTACCATTCATGGTCTCACGAATACATTGAATTTCTTTGCGTCCTTCCTCAGTCAAATGAATTTTTTTTTCCATTAAAAGAAGGATTTTTCTAAATTTCAAATAATCAATATGTTTTGCTGTTTTTAAAGGATGTTTATCAAAGAACGGGACAAAAATTGTCCGCAAATGATTAACGTTTCGTACACGATATTGTCTTCCTGTTTCGTTCAGTTTACCTGATTCTTTTCGAACGACTCCTGTTTTAAAAAAAGTCTTCAAAGCGTAGAGTACATTTTCACTGCGAGAATGCTGACTTACTACAAATTCAGGAAGTACTTGATTCGTTTTCTTGTTTATTTGAACATGAAAACATCCTTCTCCATCAACAAAACCTACAATCCATAATGCTTCCAATTCCATATAATTGCTTAACGTATAGTCTCTGAGGATTCAACAATTCACAACCGGTGGGCTGGATGGATGCTGGTACACGCGATCCGTGTTGCGGATACCCGGTTCCCGCCGCTAGGCGCGGGATCGCGAGTAACCGGGCAAACGAACCGGGTAACCGGGAAACCACAAACGCGCGCAACCCCTATCCCGCACGTTTGTGGTAACAGGTTTCGTAGAAACCTGTATCCGGGCAATCCGGCGATAGAGCAGCTTTGGCGCTGTAACTCCAGCGGTCGTTTTTTTGAATTGAAGTCTTTCCTGCTGATTGTCCCTCTCATCTGATTAATCGGTTAGAATAGAATTCAGGATAGAGTTTACTTGAGCACTTCGCGCCTATTCGTACCGCGAAACCCTACAAGCGATCGTATATCCTTGAACTCCAAGCACCCCGACCCGATGATAATCATTATTATCACTGAATAAAACATATAGTTCAAAATAGAATACGAACCCTGCCCCACGCGTTTGCCGTTACAGGTTTGATGTTTCAGGTTTCATCGGCTTTGCCGATGAATCATGAATCCTGAAACGTGTATCCGAGCAACCCGTCGACCGGTCGATTTCTGAACCAATGGACTTAACACTCCGAAAATTTCTTTTGGCTAAGTTCACAGTTTGAAACGAGTAAATGATCTTTCTAAGGATATTCCAGCAAATAGTTAAGTTTTACTAAGGCAACAAATTCACCTTAGGACCGTTCATTTGTGTTAATTGAAAAGTTAGAGCTGGCGTTCCCTCGAGAACGCCTTGTTCACTACCTTTTATCAATGATGGTTTGATAAATTCGTTTAGGATTGGTTAGGGCTCGTAAGATTGAGGATCGCTAACGAACCTTGAAACTTACGAAGGCTAACCAGTACCCTATCCAAACTATCAAACTATCCTTTATGTCTCCATAAAGATCGGACTCTATCATCAATAAGAAATTAGTGAGTTATCGTTTGACGGGCAGTTCCGTTGTGCACGCCGGATCCGAAGGAACCAGCGGGCAATCGAAACCATCGAACCTTTTATCAATCGAAACTCTCCTACTATTTATTGTTTAGCGTATAGTCTCTGAGGATTTTTTTATGTTTCGAATGGGGATTGTGATTATAGGGCTACGCCTCTATTCTGTCAATCCTTAATTCCCTGAAAGTTGCTCGAATTGCTTCGTCGGTGTATTGTGTTCGTTCTGTTCTATATTCCCCCAATTGTTTTCGATACATTAATATCTTTTCTAATGTTTCATAATCCTTAATCTCTTCGACTTCCATAAAATGAAGTGCTTGATTAAAAATACGAAATTCAGCTTTTTTCTTATTTGAAAGAAAACCAAATTTAGTAAAAAAGGGAATAATGTTCTTACGAAGAATTGCTCGATCAGCAACTTCAAAAAGAAAATGTGGTCTATTTCTGTTTGTTGTTTGACGAACTTCCCCACAACCAAGGTATTCTTTACATATTCCAAGAACAGCCTTATCACCATTTGAAATATTGAAATGAAGCGAAAATTTCCACCCACTACGGTAATCTTTCCGTCGTCGGACAGATATATAAAAGCTGCCTTCACCATCAACAAAACCTGCAATATACGACCCCTTTTCAATTGGAACATTTATAAGAAGCATAAAAACCTTTCCTGCTGATTATCTCTATTTTTTACATTATTACTGCCAAGAAAAACCTCCAATACGATATAGGGTTGACTGCTCGTCAGATTGCTAAATTAAGTTACCCGGATACGAAGTAACAGTAACCAAACGCGCGGGGCAACTATTGAACCCTAAATTCTATTGAACAGCGGACTGTATATTGGAGAAAGATAAATGACTTAAAAAGCTTTTGGTTCGATCAGTTTGGCTGATTGGCTCCTAGTTGGATAGTGTTACGAAGTATCCCGCGATCCAAAGGAACCGGGTAACCAAACATGCAAAGCAACGGATAGACCGGCTAGTTGCGAAGCAAACCCGCTGTAAAGGTAACCGGGCTAATCTGGTCGAGCTCTTAAAATCATTCGATTTGGCGAGTAGTAAAAACATTACGAGGGTTTCCAGCACATAGCTAAATTTTATAACTACATTATGTCTATAGTTACGGCCGCCGTTCACCAGGGCTTCAGTTGCTAGCTTTGGATAAATCCGAACCAACTTCCTTAACCTTCTGGCACTGGGCAGGCGTCAGCCCCCATACATCGTCTTACGACTTCGCGGAGACCTGTGTTTTTGGTAAACAGTCGCTTGGGTCAAGTCACTGCGGGAGTGGAGAAAAATCACCACACCACCCCTTCTTCCGAAGTTACGGGGCCATTTTGCCGAGTTCCTTAGAGAGAGTTCTCTCGCGCCCCTTAGTATCTTCTACTAGCCCACCTGTGTCGGTTTGCGGTACAGGTCATGTATATTCATAAGTCGTACGAGCTTTTCTTGGAGGAAAAGAATGTTTTTTTTTCCATTCTTGGAAGCCAAAGCTCCCCTCGTCCCTCGGGACTGAATACACACGAGTACAGGAATATTCGCCTGATTTGCCATCGACTCCACCTTTCGGTTATGCCTTAGGTCCTGACTCACCCCCCGTGGACGAACCTTCCAGGGGAACCCTTAGGCTTTCGGGGCAGCAGATTCACACTGCTGTTTTCGTTACTCAAGCTGACATTCTCACTTCTGCCCTGTCAACAAGCATTTTCATGGTTGCATCACTCCGAGCAGAACGCTCCCCTACCGTATTGGCTTGTCGCCAATCCTCACAGCTTCGGCAGAATACTTAGTCCCGGTCATTTTCGGCGCAAGAGCGCTCGACCAATGAGCTGTTACGCACTCGTTCAAGGATGGCTGCTTCTGGGCAAACCTTTTGGCTGTCTTAGCACTCTCACCTCCTTTGCCACTTAGTATTCATTTTGGGGCCTTAGCTGGTGATCTGGGCTGTTTCCCTCTTGACAATGAACCTTATCGCCCACTGTCTCACTCATAAAGTGAATTGCTTGAAAAGTATTCTGAGTTTGCTACGATTTGGTACCGCTCTCGCAGCCCGCACCGATACAGTGCTTTACCCCTTTCCAGTACATACTTTATGGCTGCGCCTCAACGCATTTCGGGGAGAACCAGCTAGCTCCGAGTTCGATTGGTATTTCACCCCTAACCACAACTCATCCGTCGATTTTTCAACATCGGTCGGTCGGGACCTCCACTCCGTTTCACCGAAGCTTCATCCTGGTCATGGTTAGATCACCCGGGTTCGGGTCTATAAAAAGAGACGGATGCTCTATTCAAACATGCTTTCGCTTTGGCTTCAGTTTTTTACTTTAACCAAGCCTCTTCCTATAAGTCGCCAGCTCATTCTTCAACAGGCACACGGGCAAACGTTAACATTCTTCCATTGCTTGTGAGCTTATGGTTTCACGGTCTATTTCACTCCCCTGATGAGGTTCTTTTCACCTTTCCCTCACGGTACTGTTTCGCTATCGGTCACCCAAGAGTATTTAGCCTTACGAGGTGGTCCTCGCAGATTCACACGGGATTTCACGTGCCCCATGCTACTCGGGATTCATAAATAAGAGATATCGGAATGCATAGCGCCTTCATGAAGCGAAACCCCCACGCGTTTGGTCGCCGGATTGGTCACCCGCGCGTTTGGTTACTTGTTGCGAAGCAAACAACCAATCCGGCATGAGTGCTTCGCATCTGAAACTCGCTATGCCTTCGTTTCTCAATTTTTTTTGAATAAATTACAGGACTCTCACCTTCTTTGGTACAGGACTCAGCTGTTTCATTAAATAAAAAAATATTTGTTTTTATGTCCCACAACTGCTTCGGTTTAGGATGGCTAACCAAACTCAATCCGAAACTTTAGGCTGTTCCCATTTCGCTCGCCGCTACTCCGGGAATCGCGTTTGCTTTTTTTTCCTCTAGCTACTAAGATGTTTCAATTCGCTAGGTTATCTCTTCCTTTTCTATGAATTCAAAAAGGAGTTTTATAGGTTGCCCTATTCGGGAATCTTCGGGTCAACGCGTCATTCCAGCTCGCCGAAGCGTATCGTCGGTAAGTACGCCCTTCATCGTCTTTGGGTGCCTAGGTATTCACCATAAGCCTTTCTTTTTTCGAGAACGAAAGAATATTTTTTCTAGTTAGATCGCGCGTATTCGGTTGCTTGAGAAGATTGGGGGTTACAGCGGGTTTGGAATGGGTTTGGTTACTCGCCGCTAGGCGCGGGTATCCAACTAGCCAAACCAACTAGCCAATCTATCCGCCAATCTTCTCAAATACCCGAATCAATCAGGCGATATTCTAAAAAAATATTCATAACTTAATTCACTTGCTTATAGTTATTTGGACCGGCTGCGTGGATGCAAAGCCTTGGGTTTCGAATTCATAGAAATTTAACCCGACTGCATCCAAGCAACCAGAACGATCCTATAAGCTGGAGGTAAGCGGACTCGAACCGCTGACATCTGCCTTGCAAAGGCAGCGCTCTACCAACTGAGCTATACCCCCGTGGGCTATCCTGGATTCGAACCAGGGACCTCACCCTTATCAGGGGTGCGCTCTTACCAACTGAGCTAATAGCCCGTTTTCAATCATATGTATTGCTTGCTTAATTTGCCAGGCGGTTGGATAGATAGTGGGCAGTTCCCGGTTACTTCGTATCCGGGAAACCCCCTAGGATTCATAGAAACATGAATACTTTAACCATCGCCCACAGGCAAAGGAACCAAACCGGCTGAGTGAGGGGCTAGACCGCTTTTCGGCGTTCGATTTCCTTACCTAGCTGGATCATTGATTGAACTTTTTTCCTTAAAAGGAGGTGTTCCAGCCACACCTTCCAGTACGGCTACCTTGTTACGACTTCACTATAGTCACCAACCCTACCTTAGACATCCCCCTCATTGCTGTTAGAGTAATGGCTTTGGGCAAAATCAGCTCCCATAGTGTGACGGGCGGTGTGTACAAAGCCCGGGAACGGATTCACCGCCGTATAGCTGACCGGCGATTACTAGCGATTCCACCTTCATGCAGGCGAGTTGCAGCCTGCAATCTGAACTGAGACCAATTTTTTGAGGTTAGCTTGAGGTCGCCCTGTCGCATCTCTTTGTGTTGGCCATTGTAGCACGTGTGTAGCCCAGGGCGTAAGGGGCATGCTGACTTGACATCATCCTCACCTTCCTCTGATTTCTCACCAGCAGTCTTCTTTGACAGGCAGGCTCGAAGCCTTTCCGAACAAAGAACGAGGGTTGCGCTCGTTATCTGACTTAACAGAACAATTCGCATCACGAGCTGACGACAGCCATGCACCACCTGTGTTCGTATTTTGAAGGTTGGCAAGCCAACCTTCAATACAAAAAAATTTCTTCTTCCTTTACGACATGTCAAGCCCTGGTAAGGTTCTTCGTGTTGCATCGAATTAAACCACATGCTCCACCGCTTGTGCGGGCTCCCGTCAATTCCTTTGAGTTTCACTCTTGCGAGCATACTTCCCAGGCGGGAAACTTAATGCGTTAGCTGCCACTCTGAAGCAGGGTGATGTAAACAACATCCTTGCACCAAAATGTAGTTTCCATCGTTTACGGCTAGGACTAATAGGGTATCTAATCCTACTCGCTCCCCTAGCTTTCGTCTCTCAGTGTCAGTTCAGGCCCAGAAGAGTGCTTTCGCCATTGGTGTTCTTCCCTATCTCTACGCATTTCACCGCTCCACAGGGAATTCCCTCTTCCTCTACCGAACTCAAGCTTTATAGTTTTTGTTGCTGGAATTCAGTTAAGCTGAATGATTTAACAACAAACTTGCAAAGCAACCTACAGACGCTTTACGCCCAATAATTCCGGATAACGCTTGCATCCCACGTATTACCGCAGCTGCTGGCACGCAGTTAGCTGATGCTTATTCCCCCGATACCGTCAGAACTTCTTCTCGAGGAAAAGGAGTTTACAGCCCACGAGCCTTCATCCTCCACGCAGTATTGCTCCGTCAGGCTTGCGCCCATTGCGAAAAATTCCTCACTGCTGCCTCCCGTAGGAGTCTGGGCCGTGTCTCAGTCCCAGTGTGGCTGATCATTCTCTCAAACCAGCTACTGATCATCGCCTTGGTAAGCCATTACCTTACCAACTAGCTAATCAGACGCAAGCTCATCAAAAGGCGAAAAATTCTTTCAGGTTTCCCCATATAAGGTATTAACCATCGTTTCCAAAGGGTATTCCTTTCCTTTTGGTAGATTCTTACGTGTTACTCACCCGTCCGCCGTTTGTATAGATGTTGCCACCCAATACCCACTTGACTTGCATGTGTTAAGCATACTGCCAGCGTTCATCCTGAGCCAGGATCAAACTCTCAAAAAATACAAACAACCCACAGTTTCCTCGGATGGCTAGGCGGTTGGATAGATGTTTCAGGTTTCAGCGGCGAAGCCGATCTACCCTGAATCCTGTAACCATCGCACTCACCAAACCGTGAAGTCGGGTTCGAAAAAAAATTCGAAGCCCTAAACAAAATTAAATTCTGTGGATCTTACATATTATTATAAACTATTTAGGCAATAAAAAACAATATTGTCCGCCTCTAACATGAAAAATAATAACTGGCAGGTATTTATTGCCCCGCGCGTTTGCGCGGATAAGAAGTAACCGGGTACCCGCGCGTTGCTTGTTGCGAAGCAAACCATCCGGCGGGCAAACGCGCGGGTATCCCGCCGCTAGGCGCGGACAAGTTACCCGGTTCCTTCGAATCGCGAGTAATCAAACCCGCTCTAACGGAGCAATACTCAATATAAGTGCTATTCAGAAACTCAATTTAGGGTGCTTTGTGATTTTAATCCCTTTGGTTACTCGCGATCCCGCGGATACGAAGTAACCGGGAACCGGGTAGAGAGATCGTAATGCTTATTTAATCCTGGATATTCCTTTACGCGTACGGTTCAAAAGTTTAATGGTAAGCGAGATTTCAGACGTTCCAGCGGAACTGATTCGAACGAGTAATCGACCCGCTAACGGTTCAAAGAGTGGAAAAAGGGGTTTGGCGGACGCCCCGGTGATATCACACCTGGTGTGATATCGGGCGGATAAAATGAGGGTTGCAGTTGACAAAGTTATAGGTGATGCTTTCGTTGCTAAATATACTGAATGAGTAAAAGGGGCAAAAGATCTATATACGCGTGTTTCGGGGCTGACGGGGCTCGAACCCGCAACTTCCACCGTGACAGGGTGGTGCTCTAACCAATTGAACTACGGCCCCAGAAAATTTTTCCTTAAATGTTGTGAAGTGATAGTAATATATACAAATTTATCCATCGTTGGATTAGGATTACCCGGTTCCTTGTTGGATAGTTTGCTTCGCAACCGCCGCTAGGCGCGGGTAACCAAACGATCGCGCGTACCCGTTCCAGGTTCCGCCCCGGGTTGCCCGCGCGTTTGCCCGGATAGACGTTTCTATGAATCCTGTAACGGGCGAAGCCCACCGACAGTATGGACGCGTAGCAATTGAGAAGCAAACGAACGTGTGGGTGAATGGGTCCCCACCGGGTTAACCTTTATCCAAAGGTATTGGACTCCAAGAAAAATAAATTCTTAATAAATTATAACAAAAAAAAGAAAGATAGCAAATAAAAGAGAAGGGCTCGTTTTAATTAATGGAGGACTGGAGGTTCCGCGGGTTTGCGGTTACAGCGGCGAAGCCCATGTATCCTGGCAATCCGGCGAGCCGAACCGTCTGATACGTGAACGTTTGGTTACTCGCGATCGTTTGCCCGCGCCTAGCGGCGCGCAACTAGGAACCGGGTATCCCGCCGGATGCGAAGCAACACGCGGGCAAGGAACCGGGTAAACGAGCAACTGCTATACCCCCCTTTCGTGACCTGCAACCGAACTATAATTATTTTTATTTCCAATTTTTTGAATACCTTTTTGTAAACTCTCATATGTATGAGAAAAACCAGAATTTTTCCGGGTTTTGAAACAAGAAAACAATCCAATCTTGCCAGACGGTTTGGCTTCGCCAATCCGTTCAAGCGGTCGGTTCATTGTTTCGAAATCTTTTCGTTCATTGCTCGGTTCCACGTTCGTTAACGATCCCGCGCGATCGTTTGCTTCGCAACTAGGAACCGGCAGTAAGCCATTACTGGGGGTTTCCCCCCCAAGTCCCTTCGGAAGAACCCCTAGCGCTTTAAATCTGTTATAGATAGAAACACGAGGTAACTGGCCGGATGCTTTGGAATTGAACGGATTGGCGAAGCCAAACCGTCTCCAAACCAACCAGGAACGGATACGAAGTAACGGCCAATCTTTCTTGAATACGGAACTGTCCGGAAGCGATTTATTACGAATAAGAAATAATAATGATTCATTGACAACTTTTGTAAGATCCGCTGCAGTAAAACCTTTTGTTTGATCTGCAAGTTTAGACCAAACTATAGCTTCGCCGACCGCTTCTTTCGAAGGCTTCGCCTCACTCAGGTTATTTTGCAATAATTTAAAATCCCAACCGTGTTTTTTGCTGTAAAGTTTCAGAAGATTAATTCTTGTTTGTTTTCCAGGATATTCTAATCCAATAATACGATCAAATCGACCTGAACGAATAAAAGCACTATCTAAATGTGAGAAAAAATTTGTTGTACCAATAATAATTAAGCCATTCTCTACCCGTACACTATCCATTTGAATTAAAAATTCAGTAAATAAAGTAATATCACATTGTGCTCTTTTCTGTAACTCCACAATACCCTCAGCACTCCTGCAGGCCTTGTTTCTCCAATTATAAAGGGATGCCTTGGCGATCGCTTGTTTGGAGGGCAGGTTTGGATTCGGTATCGGATTCGATATCGACTTCGAGCTTCGCTCGATATCGAAGTCGATACCGATACTGATTCCCGAAGCCCCCAACTGACTATCGTGCGCTCGATCGTTTGCCCGGTTACTTGATTCGGAGAAACCAATCTCGCAATCCGGAGCGCAACTAGCAATTGGCTGGCTGGATCTTCCTATTGAATCAATTTCATCAAAAAATAAAATACACGGACTATATTGTTTAGCTTTAAAAAAAAGATTACGTAAACGTATTGCTCCTATTTTTGTTCCAATGTCAATTTGTTTTTGAATTTCACTGGCCGATAAAGCTAAAAAAGGAACTTCAGCTTCACCAGCAACAGCCCGTCCAAGTAAAGTTTTCCCTGTTCCCGGTGGGCCAACAAAAAGATAACCTTTCGGATATTTGAAAGACTCGAGACATCGGGGTTGGGTGCTGGAAAGATTGGCCGCCGGTTCGTTTGGAATCGAACGGATTGGCGAAGCCACACCGTCTCCAAACCAACACGGATGATTCGAAAAAACCGGGATACGCAAAGGAGTCCCTTCCGAATAATTCGACAGCAGCAAAAATCCTTTCTCAGCAACCGCAACGATTGATCGGCTTAGCCATTGAAACTCTTCGATACCAAATCCCAGACTACGACGTTTTAAAGTATTTACACAAGTTTTTAAAATAGGTAAAAATTTTTCAATCCCTTCAAGATCAGTAAATTTTTTTTTATTTTTTAAAAAAATTCGAATATTCATTGAATATTCATTTTTTGTGGATTGTCCTGGACGAACACCTTTCCAAATTGTTAAAATACCCCAAAGGATAAAAAATTTACTTGAATAATTTACAAAACGAAGACATTCAACCCCCAATGGAATTATCTGTAAAGTTTTTCCATATTGGGTTACTTTGTATCTTAACCACTCCCATTTATTAACCTTGAAACCAAATTTCTTAAGCTGAGAGTGGAAGCTACCCAGTAGGTTTTGCTCGTCGGATCCGAAGGAATGGATACGAAGTAACGGTGT
>Ga0209188_1002395_pt1 | contig 13931 bp, 12 predicted proteins | sample C_130625_EF_Meta_FD_187307 | JGI IMG/M metagenome (GOLD analysis project Ga0209188, IMG submission 187307) | Freshwater microbial communities from Lake Croche, Canada to study carbon cycling - C_130625_EF_MetaG (SPAdes) (version 2) | ecosystem: Environmental > Aquatic > Freshwater > Lake...
TCTATATTGAAAATCAACCTGAAGAGAAAATAGCTAATCACGTTTATTACACCTTTTGGTATGTGATTCCAACATTACCAATATTTTTATTATTTCCATACTTGCTTCCCAAACTAGGCTTTTGGTTAACCATGGGTGCGAGTGTTGTGGTGACAGTTATCTGCTTTGGCTTATTTGCTCTCTTAATGAAGAACTTTGGTGTGGAGTTGTTATGAATGTCGTCTTAAACGCCACTTCACCAACACAAGTATGACAAATTGATTTGTCCTTTAAAAGGACACGTAATTAACCTGACGCCCCAGTCTAGAACCAGAGTAGCTGAATCCTTATCGACGGATTTGAACTTTGAAGTTTGACTAAAAACGCTTGAAGCAAGGTTTTCAACCCATCAAAAACTTCTAATGAAAATGCCCCGCACGAAGCAGGGCATTGTTTGATTTTTGGTGGCCCGGGGCGGAATCGAACCACCGACACAAGGATTTTCAATCCTCTGCTCTACCGACTGAGCTACCAGGCCAAAGACAATAATTATACTCTAATCGGCTTATTTAAACTAGTTTTCGCTTAGTTATACGACTTAGAATGGCCAATGGACTACTTATTGAGTCATATAAGGCATCTATAGGAAGGTTATATGTTTGTTCCATCATAAATTGCCCACTCATCGCTGCATGTGACGTTTGATCTGAAAAACACACCCAGACATTCCCTGGTAAAAATTTAAACTCCGTTTGAGGGGAGTTTTTTTGATAGCCTTCATTTGATTTCATCGCATCATGTATTTGCAACATCATATGATCGTATTCACTACGAAATGTTTTAGTGAGTCCAATTGTGTTTAAGATCTTTGCTTGAAGAGATGAATATGGCTTAATGGAAGGTATAAATTGAAGGGCAATGTTTTCAAAACTATCGCCAACTCGCCAAACTCTTGGTTTGCCATCGGGGTTAACATTCATAAACACCCTCAAGATACGCTCACCATAATTAGGTCTTGTAGCAAAAGCATCGACGTGTAAGCGTCGGTCATCTGCTCGCCAAGACTGTTTACGATCTTCAATATTAAAAGGTCTAAAACTAGTTGGTGAAACTTTTAAATAGGGAGAGTATTTAGGTACTAACGAATTGATCAAACTATTCGCCGAGTTTCTGTATCTGAGAATCAGCTCTTTTAATTGTTTTTGGGTATGTTCATTTCCCTGAGCGCCTTTTAATACTTTATCAGCGCCTACACTTATATTTCTAGCTTTAGGATTTTGTATTTCAGGAGTAAATAAAGACTTTTCATCATCAGACACAGCAAATTCTAAATTTGAAAAATGCAAAACCTTTCCATTCTCCAATGCCTGAATCCATTCAGGCCTAGGCTCATCAATAACCCAATTTGGAGTATCAATAGTAATAATTGAAGATGTCATGATAAATGTTGATTGGTCTATGTACTACTACTACCTATTTTGCGAACATCAATTCCTAAGGCTTTTAATTTTCTATACAGGTGAGTTCTCTCTAGGCCCGTCTGTTCAGAAACCCGAGTCATACTTCCACCCGTTAACTTCAAGTGGTATTCAAAATATGCTTTTTCAAATATATCTCTAGCTTCTCTTAGCGGCAAGTCAAAATGACCTTGAACCAGTTCTTTAACATCGGTAGAAGCAATCAGGCTCGATAGGCGACTATGTTCCATGCTCATATTACTTTGACTATCAAACGGCTTACCTAAGCCAGAAGAATTAGCGCTTGAGGCAGTTCCATAGTCTTTCATACCTAGAGCAAAATTATCAAGAGATTCTTTTGGTGAAACTCTTTCTAAAGCTTGACTAACAGTCTTTAATAATTTCTGTAGGGCAATCGGCTTTTCTAAAAAATTACATGCGCCAATACGGGTTGCTTCTACCGCAGTATCAATCGTTGCATGTCCAGACATCATAATAACGGGCATAGTTAACTTATCGTCCTTTGCCCACTCTTTTAATAAAGTGACTCCATCCGTGTCTGGCATCCAAATATCAAGAAGGACTAAATCAGGTAATAATTGATCACGCACTGTACGCGCTTGTTGAGCATTTTCCGCTGAATAAACAACGTGACCTTCGTCACTCAATATTTCATTGAGCAACTCTCTAATTCCCATTTCATCATCTACTACTAATATATTTGCCATGCTTTATTGTCCTATAAACTTATTTTAATATCTAATACTTGATTTTTATGCCAAACGTTCAAACAATATCGAAATTCTTGCTCCTCGAATTACTGTATCCCTCATCCGATTTTTAAGTTCAATTCTTGCGCCATGTTCATCTATAATTTTTTTAACAACAGCCAGTCCAAGACCAGTACCTTTAACTTTTGATGTGACGTATGGTTCAAATGCTCTAGACAAGATTCTTGGAGAAAACCCGGGACCATTATCTGCAACAGAAAGTCTAATTAATTTTTCGGTTTGATTAACCAAACCCACATAGTTCACAGTTTCCGTCCGAATTTGAATCTCAGGCTCTGAATGAATTTCTGTAGCAGCGTCTATTGAATTTTGCAAAATATTATGAATCACCTGTCTAAGCTGAGTTGGGTCGCCTAAAATTTCAGGGGCTTCTGGATCAAGTTTTAACTCAATATGAGTCCCTTCGTACAGTCCTAAGATATCTTGAATCAATGTATTTAAATTAACGGGCACCATATTAGGGGACGGTTTTTTACCAAAATCTCTAAAGTTGTTAACCATAGTTTTCATGGCTTGAACTTGTGCAATGATTGTTGTAGTTCCCTTAGCAACAATGTCCTCTTGTTCCTCTGACATTTTTCCAGTCAGTTTTTGATAAATACGCTCTGCCGATAATTGAATTGGTGTTAATGGATTTTTAATTTCATGCGCTAAACGCTGAGCAACTTCTCCCCAAGCAATTGATCGTTGGGCAGCAATCACTTCTGTGATGTCATCAAAAACAATAATGTATTGTTTACCTGTTAGCTCTGTTCCTCTAGCTAATAAAATAGGAGAAACATTGTCTTGATCTTTTGAATTGTCATATAAATAAATCTGTCGTTGCCAAGATTTTTCACTAGAAGTTATTTTATTTGGCTCCAAAGGCACTTGCTCATCTGAGCCTATTGACACTTGATTTGTTTTAAAAGAATCTTTAATGGTAGTTTCAAAATGAAGAAGTTGTGGGTAATAACTTAAAGGTTTACCAATCAATTGGTTTAAATCTTTTTCTAAGATTCTTTTTGCCCCTTCATTTGCAATTACCAGTCTAAAACTAGCATCAAGAACACAAACCCCTGCCGTTAAATTAGCTAAAACTGATTCTGAAAAATCCTTTGACTGCTGTAGAGACATTCTCGCATCAGACAATTGTTTGGTCATATTACTAAATTGTCGAGTTAACAAACCTAACTCATCTGGGGTATTCATTTGAGGCTTGGGAGATAAATCTCCCTGAGCAACGGCTTGTGTTCCTCTAAGTAACATCAGTAAAGGTCGTGCTAATTGTCGACCTAAAATGAGGGCTAGCAAAATAGCAATAAATAAAGCCAAAAACATAGTTAATGTTAATGACCCTATATACATTTTCTTTAAGCCCAATCTACTTAAGGATTTTTCCTGATAATCTCGATATGCTTTTTGAACTACTTTCGCACTTTCAACAAGTGTAGGATCTAATTTTTTGGTAACTTTTAAAATACGTTGATTAGCTAAAAGATAGAAAGCATTTAGCTGATAGGCTTCTGCTTCTGGTGTGGTTCCCACTTCCTCTATAGACGAGACTTGGTTATTTTTTTTCAACTCGAATAATTGCTCTTGAGACAAAACAGTTTCTTGTATCTCTTGTATGCTGCAACTTACACTAAAAAACTCTCGACTCGATTCATCAATAATTGAAATTTGATCTGTTGGAATCGTTTGACAAAAATCCTTTAATTCTTGATTCGATTTAATCTTGGTCAATTGTTGATTGGTTGCAAGTTGCGTTCCAACGATCAAAAATTCATGCTGAGATATTTCAAAGGAATTCCTACCAAGTTGAAGACCTGACTCTAGGGCAGACTCTACATTGACATCAAACCAGCTTTCAATACTTCGCCCCACGAACTGTAATGATACGGAATACAAGATTGCTCCTGGCAAAACTCCCACTAAGCCAAAAATCATAGCTAGTTTTGCGATTAATTTAGTTCCAAAAAATCCTTGGCGCCAACGAATAGTTAGGGTAACAATCAGTCCAATAATGACAAGTAAAAGACCAACGCCAACAATAATATTGATTGAATATAGCCAAACAAAGTACTGGCTTAAAAATTTTGCATCAGCACTTATTCCAGTTAGTAATCCCAATAATAAGATTGCCAATACAAATACCAAAATCAAAAAAGCTGTAAGCTCTTTTTTAATCCCATATTGTCCAGCGATCATACGATCTGGATAGGTAATTAATGGTTCGTTCATTATTTACCCACTGGCTTATATCTAGGAACAAATGAAAATTGGTGCCAATCACTAGCCAAATTCCATTCACGAGCATTTAAGGCATTAATTTGAAACGGCTTTGGCAACTGACTCAAATCTAATCGCATACGAATCGCCGCATCATATTGGCGACCATTATCTAAAGCAGATAATTCTGCAACCTGCCAACCAGCAATTGCCCCAACCTGTATCAATGCCTCTTCTAAAGAGTTAGCTGAAAGAGTTAATGCCCCGACATTAACGCGATATTGTTGTGTTAACGGTTGATATGAAAGTTTGATATTTTTTATAGCTGTAATCGGCTTTTCTTCAAACCAATACCAACGCCCTCTAGTCACATTAAATTCAGTAAGAAAATTAAAAGTAATCCCTTTTTTAACGGCATCACTTAAATCTGGGGGGAGTTCAATTTGATAGGAGGCGTTAATCACCCAGGCTTGCTCAACAGGTTCAACTTGAAGCTGCCTAAGCTTAATACCCTCAGCAAAAGCCAAGCCTGAGCATATTGATCCCAGAATTAATAGGCAGGTGACGAAGAGTTTTTTACAATGCTTCATCTTTTCTTTTGTAACATTCCATAATAAAAACCATCATGCCACTCGCCTGGTAAGATTTGTCCAAGACATTCTAATCGTAACGCATCTTTAAGATTTTCAGTAAACCACTCCAACTGTAATTCACCTTCTTGTGGAAATATAGAGCACGTGACAAATAACAATCTACCACCAGGCTTTAACAAACTCCATAATTCCACAATAATTTTACGTTGTAAGTCTTGAAGTTGCGCAATATCTGCACTGCGTCGCAAATATAAAATATCTGGATGGCGTCGAATAATGCCAGTTGCTGAGCAGGGTACATCTGCTAATATGGCGTCATAATATTTTCCGCTCCACCACGAACGAGCGTTCGTAGCATCTCCAATAATGAGGTTTGCTTGAAGATGAAGTCGCGATAAATTTTCTTGCACGCGCTGCATTCGATCTTCATCAATTTCAAGAACATCTAGATTTATCTTTGCAAGCTCCAGTAAATGTGATGCTTTTCCTCCTGGCGCACTACACGCATCTAATATATATTCATCATCTACTGGAGATATCAAACTGGCTGCGATTTGCGCTCCTAAATCTTGAATACTCAATAATCCCTCTTTAAATCCTGGTAATAGTTGTACTGGCATTGAGCTTTTTAAAGCAATTGCATTTGGCGCTACTTTTTGCCACTCTTGAGGAATTTCTAATGTGGCGATATCCGCCTCATTTAATAAAGACAGATATGCATGTTTAGATATTTTATTTGTGTTCACCCGTATGAACATTTTTGCTGGTTTTAAATTTGCCTCTAATATGAGTTCTAAATCTGATGGGTAAGCTCGTTTTAGATGTTTTACCCACCAAGAAGGATATTGAGCATCCAATACATCAATTTCTAAAGACTGAGGGTTTTCAATCACCCTTCTTAAAACGGCATTAATCAATCCTTTTGCATGTCTTGTTTTTAATGATTTTTGTGCTGCATTGACTGTTTCATTAACAAGTGTGAATGGGGTATATTGATTTTGGGTATCTTTTATTAAGGTACTAATAGCAATTAAAAATAGATCTTCTACCTCAGGATCTATCTCTTTATGGAGAAATGGTTTTAGTGCTTGTAATATTTTAGGTTTATTACGGAGTGCTTCAAATGTTAAGCTTTGAGCTGCTGAACGGTTTTCACTTGGGGCCGATGCAAGTGCCTGAGTTAATGATGTTCCTTGTCGAACTTGTTCAAGTAATTGGGCTGCAATAAGTATGGTTTCACACAGATTACTTCCTGCAGCCTTTTTTGTTGAGCTGATATTGGAGTCTTTAGGTTGGCTTTGCACTATGCTGGGTATGTTCCTGTCTTTGACATTTCTACTAAATTATTGACTCGAACCTCTGTTGCAGGATGCGTAGAAAACAAGCCCCTCAACCCACCACCAGATAATGGATTCATTATCATCATTTGAGCTACGGCTGGGTGAGTTTCGACACGATCAAATGGTATCCCCTGTACTGTACTTTCAATTTTCTTAAGCGCCGATGCAAGGGCTAACGGATCTTCTGAAATTTGTGAACCTACACGATCCGCCTCATATTCTCTTGCTCTTGAAATAGTCATTTGAATCAAGCTTGCTGCAAGTGGTGCTAAAAATACGAGCAAGAAACTCAGGGGGTGACTTCCACCTTCTCTATTTCTGCCACCGGAGAACATCGCAAAATTCGCTAAGCTTGAAATGGCGCCCGCCATCGTTGCAGCGATGGTTGATAACAAAATATCTCTATTCTTGATGTGTGCGAGCTCATGCGCCATCACTCCCCGGAGTTCTCTTTCATTCAAAATATTCATAATGCCTGAAGTGGCCGCAACTGCTGCATTTTCGGGGTTTCTTCCAGTAGCAAATGCATTTGGGGCATTTTCATCAATTAAATATACTTTAGGCATTGGTAAACCTGCCTTTTGTGATAATTCTTTAATTAAATTGTAATAAGCTGGAAAACTTTGTTCATCTACTTGTCTTGCGCCAAACATTTTTAATACCATTTTGTCTGAATTCCAATAACTAAAGAAATTCATACCAACCGCCATAACCAATGCCAAAAGCATACCCTGTGGTCCACCTAATGCCCCACCAACGTAGACAAATAATGCCGTAATTGCCGCCATCAAAATTGCTGTTTTGGTTAAATTAAACATGAACACTCTCCATATAAATAATCATGTTTTTATCATATAGACCAAATATAAAAGTTTTATTCATTGAAATACTTGGCCCGGCTTTAATTGCATATTTTTTACAAATTGACTGGCACTTACTTTTTTTGATCCTGCTTTTTGAACCTCTAATAGGCGAACAACACCATGATTTCCAGCAACACTAATTCCATAGTCATCCACCTCCAAAATTTCTCCTGGTTGAGATATTTGATTTTTTTCCCATCGATGTGAAATATTTTCTGACAACCATATTTTGACGATTTCTTGGTTCAGGGTCGTAAATGCTCCAGGTGATGGGTTCAAGGCTCTTATCTGCCGATCAATTTGATGAGCCTCTTGTTTCCATTCAATCTTTGCCTCGTCTTTTCTAATTTTTTCTGCGTAGGTAATTCCTGATTGGTCTTGCTCTATTAATTCAAATTTTTCATGGTTAGCTAACCTATCTAAAACTTCAATTAATACGCGTGCACCTTGAGACGCTAAGCGATCATGTAAAGTCTCTGTAGTGTCTAGACTTTGTATCTGCATTGTCTCTTTCGCAATGATTGGGCCTGTATCAAGTCCCACTGCCATTTTCATTATGCATGTACCAGTTTGTTCATCTCCTGCCCAAATAGCGCGGTGAATAGGCGCAGCCCCCCGCCAACGGGGCAATAAAGAGGCATGCACATTAATACAACCTAACTCATTTTTTTCCTCTACTAGACTCAATAACCACTTTGGCAATATGAGTCCGTAAGCAGCAACAATCATGACATCGAAGTCTAGGCTCTCAATTTGCGCTTTAGCATTCATTGCCTCAGTTGCAAATGCTCCGTCTAATTTGAGCGATGTGGGTTGTAGGATTGGTATATCCATGATTAATGCTTTTTGCTTTACAAGACTTGGTAACACTTTTAATCCTCGCCCGGATGCCCGATCAGGTTGCGTCATCACCGCAATTACTTGATGTTTTGATTTTTCTAAAGCATCTAAAATAATTGCAGCAAACTCTGGCGTGCCGGCAAAAATAATCTTTAACTGTTTCATGATGGGTTATAAGGCAAGATCGCCCATTGTATTTGTAAAGGTGGGGCATTCTTATTCTTAGTCCATGGAATAGACTCTATCCCCTTTACGGTAGCTTGATCAAACATTTGTTGCACTTCTTTGCTTGGGGAGTGGCCCAAGTGTCTTTTTTTATCAGTTGATTTTGGCCCTTGATCAATCAAGACTAACGCGACTTGTTGCTTATCTTTCTCGGTCATCCATGGTGACATTAAATCATTGGCATTAATCCAGGGCTTCATCTCTTTTCCTTGATGAATGCGGTCATGAATAATCATGTGCCCAATAATCCAAGTATCTCCAACGACTAATCCAATTGGTTTACCATTCGTCAGTTCTGGGTGCTCTAACCAACGTTGTTGAATTGCATTTGCCATTTCTTGACTTGGGAAATTAGCTCTTCCTTGCTTACCAACATAGCTTGCGCCTGGTCCAGTCAAAATACCAAATAAACAAGCGAAGATGATATGACCCACAAGAACTACGCGAGTCAAACCTTGAATATCTAAAATATCATTTGCAAATACCCAAGCAATAAATCCAATAGTAATAAAGAAAGTAACCGCCCACTTTGCCTCTATATTTTGATCGAATAATATGCCAATGCTGATTGCAGTTAAGCAAGGGCCAATCCCTATAAATATTAGAAATAATTGGTCTGCGCGTGGAATTTGAGACCACCAAGATGGTTTTGATGGTTGAGCATTGGATGGTCTGCACAGGTAATAGACATATCCGAATACGATGAAACAAGGAATAAGTCGATAAACTTGGGTAAGTAAAAAATCCATGAAAAGGTCAATGACCCGATCCCACAAAGATGCGGAAACGCTCATCAATTGAGATGCGTAATAGATTGGTCCTTGCCCGAGCAAACTTTGTTGATACAACCAATTTAAGTGTGGGGCGGCAATACAAACAAAACCGCCGAGGGCGATTAAAACCCCAATCCAAGCTTTTTGCCACCGCCAGCGGCCTGCTAAAAAGAAATGGACTAATAAAACAGTGATTTGGATAATCACACTATATTTAGAAATCACTGCAAGGCCCATCATTAAGCCCAACAATACCCACCATACATAATAAGTATTTTGAAAACTATTGTTTCGTTCTTGTTCCCATGCTCTGTAATAGAAATAATACATTGCGGCAATTGACCACAATTGCATTGCATTGTGGTTATAGTCTCCACCCCGAATGGTGTAATAAATCAGGGGCGAGGTAGCCAAAACGGCCAAGACCCCAAAATTCTGGGGCCTAGTAACCTTTGCTTGCATGGCGATACGAACGTATAACTGATAAGAAATCCACTGTGCTGTTGCAACACAGATCAAACCAAGTGCATAGGGTAACCAAACGACCTTGCCAAAAATCATGGTGAGTGGATATAACACCCAAGATGGCAGCGGTGGGTGTTTTTGATAGCCCATTTCGAAACTATTCGCCCAAACCAACTCTTCCATATTGTCCCATTCAGGAGCCTGGCGAAAAATCATAAATGTACAAAACCAAATAATGCCAATCATTAAACAAATTGGGACAATGGTTATTTGCTTATGATGAAGACGATGATAAAGATGAGCTATCAAAAAGTTTGTTCTTTAATTAAGTATGATTTGTTCTCTGATTATAAAATTACAGTTAAACTTTAGGTATGTCTACTCTCGTAAATCGACCAAACAATTTCAGTTTATCTATTGTTGTTCCTGCTTACAACGAATCCTCGAATTTGACTCAGTTTGTTGAGGCTTTAAAGTTAGCACTAGTCGCTATTACACCACGATATGAAATATTAATCATTAATGATGGTAGTAAAGATAATACCCATGAGATTGCAGATGAATTAGCAAACCAACCAGGTATTCGATATCTGGAGTTTTCAAGGAATTTCGGTAAAGAGGCGGCGCTTTCCTGTGGGATTGATTACGCTAGAGGTGATGCTATATTGCTCATCGATGCGGACTTTCAGCACCCGTTATCCAAACTAGAAGAAATGTCTCAATTATGGCTCTCTGGCTATGACATGGTTTACGGTGTCATCATCGATCGCCACAACGAGGCTTTTTTAAAACGCATGGGTACACGCTTCTTTTATTCGTTGATGAGTGCTGGGGCAGACGTTCCAATTCCAGAAAATGCTGGCGACTTTCGCTGGTTAGACAAAAAGGTTGTTCAAGCGATAAGAGCTTTACCCGAGCGTAATCGATTTATGAAAGGTCTATATGCTTGGGTTGGATTTAAATCGATTGCAATCCCCTTTGTACCGGCAGATCGTCTAAGTGGTACATCGAGCTTTCGCTTAAGAAATTTAATTAAATTAGCTTTATCTGGCCTAACATCTTTTAGTACTTTGCCACTTCGAGTATGGACTTTTGTGGGAGTCTTGATTTCACTGGCAGCAATTTCCTATGGTGTTTATGTAGTTTTCGATACATTAATTAATGGCAATCCAACGAGTGGTTGGCCAACCATTACAGTTGCTCTCATGTTGTTTTCCGGAGTACAACTTCTCTCCATCGGTATTTTAGGTGAATACATTGGGCGCATCTTTACTGAGGTCAAACAAAGGCCTTTGTATCTCATTTCTAAAGACCATGACAATAGTCAGCTTGATCGATAAATTACCTCAAAGTATTAAGTTTGTTATGGTTGGAGGGCTTGCAGCCTGCGTCCATTTTTTTGTCGTCATTCTTTTAGTTGAGCTATTCAATATAAATCCATTAATTGCAAATATCATTGCATTTTTGGTTGCCTTTTGCGTGAGCTTCAGTGGACAAAGATTATTTACTTTTGCAAGTAGTAATAAATCCATTAAAGAATCTTTATTGCCTTATTTTTTAATTTCTCTGACTAGCTTTATTTGCAATGAGTTAAGTTTAAGCTTTGCTATTTATGTATTGAACTTACCTTATCAAATTGCGCTTTTTAGTGTTTTAATTATTGTTGCCATTGGTACTTATTTCAGTAGTAAACGCTGGGCATTTGCTAAATCTTAAAATGAAAATCTCTATCTGCGCCGATGATATTGGACAAGATCCTGCTATTGCGCAGGGGTGTTTACGGTTGTTTGAATTAAAGCGGATAAACCAAATTAGTGTTTTATCTCAAGCTCCTTATGTTGCACAAGATGCTCAGTCCATAACCCTAGCAAGAAGTCAGGGGCTTCAAGTAGGCTTGCACTTTAATCTCACTCTGCCCTTTGCTCATTCATCGTTCAGCATGCAATTAAATCAATTAATTGTGATGAGTCAGCTTAGGTTGTTGCCTGTTGAAAAAATTCGGCAATCTTTCGATTCACAAATAAAAACATTTGAAGACATTTTTCAATTTAAACCTGACTTTATTGATGGTCATCAGCATGTTCATCAATTTCCTCAAATAAGAGAGGTATTGATTCATCAAGTACTGCATCACTACTCGGGTGTTCTTCCTTGGATGAGATCTACTGTATTACCAAGTAAAACAAATCAATTACCTCAGGCATTTAAATGTAACTTACTGAATTTTTTGGGTGGGTCTACTTTTTTAAATCTTTTAAAACAAAATAACATTTCTTGTAATAACGGTTTTTTAGGTGTTTATGGCTTTAATGTTCTGGATAGTAACTCCTATGGAGACCTCATGCGGCAATGGTTGTCCATCGCCCAAGAGGGTACTCTTTTGATGTGCCATCCAGCAATCCGTAAGGTTGATAACGATGCAATTGGTAATCAACGACCAATTGAATTTAGCTATCTAGAGTCTAATCAATTTTTAGATGATTTAAATCTGACTGGATGCCAGATTTTTTAAATTAAAAAAGCTTATTTAAGTATGAAACCGCTTTTTCATTTTTCCTTTAATTCTTGCGCGTTTTAATGGGGATAGGTATTCCACAAAAACCTTGCCAACTAAATGGTCCATTTCATGTTGGATACAAACTGACAAGATACCTTCTGCATCGACCTCAAAAAACTCTCCTTTAGCATTTTGCGCTCTTACCTTGACTCGATCAGGTCGAGTCACTTCGTCAAAATACTCCGGAACAGACAAACAACCTTCACGCCAACTTTTTTTCTCTTCACTGGCCCAAATAACTTCGGGGTTAATAAAAACCTGAAGTTCGTCTCTACTATCTGAAATATCAATCACAATAATATTTTCAAGAATATTCACTTGTGTTGCCGCTAAACCAATTCCAGGTGCCTCGTACATCGTTTCGGCCATATCCGCAACTTTTGACTCTAATTGTGAGTCAAAGTGAATGACTTTTTTAGCGACTTTATGTAATCGCGGGTCTGGATAACAAAGGATTTCTAATTGAGCCATATGAGTAATTGTTCTAATTTTTACGTTCTATAAATATTCTAATAGATGTATGAATGAAGAAGTAAAGGACTTTAAAGACTATATTATACTTTTTTATTTAAATAAAATCATTATAAAACAGTAACTTATAAATTTTTGCGTGCATTTAATCGTTTCTTGTGTTTAAAATTCAACACGAAATCTTTTTCTTCAGGTAATAATAAAAAAAGAAAATCACAAATAAGGTAAAAAATAGTGGCAAAAAAACCAGCCTCATTAAGTCAGGACTCAAGTGCTCATAAAACACTTGTGATTGCAGAAAAGCCTTCTGTGGCCTCCGACATTGCGAAAGCTTTGGGCGGGTTCACGAAACATGATGATTTTTTTGAAAGAGATGATTTTATTATCTCCTCTGCAGTTGGACACCTACTAGAAATTGCAGCACCTGAGGAATATGAGGTCAAGCGGGGAAAATGGTCTTTTAATAATTTACCTGTAATTCCGCCACGTTTTGAACTAAGACCGATTGTTAAAACGGAGAGCAGACTAAAAGTTTTACAGAAATTAATAAAGAGAAAAGATGTCTCTAAATTAATTAATGCCTGTGACGCTGGACGCGAAGGTGAACTTATTTTTCGCTTAATCGCTCAACAAGCAAAAGCAACTCAACCTATTGAGCGCTTATGGTTGCAGTCGATGACTCCAAACTCGATTAGAGATGGCTTTGCAAAACTTCGCTCTGATCAAGAAATGATGCCTTTGTCAGATGCAGCAAGATGCCGTTCCGAAGCTGATTGGCTAGTTGGAATCAATGGCACCCGTGCAATGACTGCATTTAACAGTAAAAGTGGGGGCTTTTTCTTGACCACAGTTGGTCGAGTCCAAACCCCAACTTTGTCGATTGTTGTAGAACGCGAAGAATTAATTCGACGTTTTATTTCACGCGATTACTGGGAAGTTAAAGCTGAATTTATTTCTGCCAAAGGGGTTTATGAAGGCAGATGGTTCGATCCTGAGTTTAAAAAGTCTTCTAGTAAAGAATCTAACGATCCTGAACTTCGTGAAAGCAGAATTTGGAGTGAGGCACAGGCACAAAGCATTGTTGTCGCTTGTCAAAATAAATCAGGCTCAGTGCAAGAGGAGTCAAAACCCTCTAGTCAACAAGCTCCTCAACTATTTGATTTAACTAGCTTACAAAGAGAGGCTAATGCTCGCTTTGGTTTTTCTGCTAAAAATACACTTGGTTTAGCGCAAGCTTTATATGAGCGTCATAAAATTCTTACGTATCCAAGAACTGACTCACGTGCGTTACCTGAGGACTACATCGGTACAGTGAAAGAAACCATTGAACAACTTGGCGAATCCGTTCCCAACTATACGGTATTTG
>Ga0209188_1002398_pt1 | contig 13919 bp, 9 predicted proteins | sample C_130625_EF_Meta_FD_187307 | JGI IMG/M metagenome (GOLD analysis project Ga0209188, IMG submission 187307) | Freshwater microbial communities from Lake Croche, Canada to study carbon cycling - C_130625_EF_MetaG (SPAdes) (version 2) | ecosystem: Environmental > Aquatic > Freshwater > Lake | place...
GAGACGTCGGCCGAGCCGAGCTTGTCACCCGCCGGCACGACGACCTCGACGGTCGCGTCGTTGATCACCTTGTAGGAGGCGTTCTTGCCACCGATCAGCACCTGGCTCGCACCGGAGAAGCCGTAACCAATGACCGAGATGGTGTTGCCGCCGGAGATCGGACCGAAGGCAGGACGCACCTCGGTGATCTCGTGCAGTGAGCCGCCGCCTCCGCCACCGGAACCGCCACCGGAACCGCCACCCGATGAGCCGCCTCCGCCGGAGCTTCCGCCACCGGATGAGCCGCCGCCTCCGCCACCCCCACCGCCGCCGGAGCCTCCGCCACCGGTGTACGCCGCGAATGAGCGGGCGTACAGCAGGCCACTGTTGGTGCTCAGGGCATCGGTGACAACACTCGTGGTGGATGCCGCCATGAGTGCGCTCGCTACCGCGGCGGGAGACGCTGACGTGTTGAGTCCCAAGTAGACCGCAGCGGCGCCGGCCACGTGCGGGCTGGCCATCGAGGTGCCGCTCAGCACGGCGGTGGCTGTCGTGCTCGTGTACCAGGAACTCGTGATGCTCACACCTGGTCCGAAGATGTCGACGCACGAGCCATAGTTGGAGAACGAGGCGCGCGCATCCGACGAATCTGAAGCAGCCACCGTGATAGCGGTTGGTTCCTCAGCAGGACTGGAGTTGCAGGCATCGGTGTTGGAGTTGCCTGCAGCGACCACCACGGTGATGCCATCGGCAACCGCGGCAGCAACTGCGTCGTCCAATGACTTGCTGGAACCACCACCCAGGCTCATGTTCAGCACGGCCGGTCCGGACACGTGATCCGTGATGGCCCAGTTGATGCCTGCGATGACTCCGGCCGTCGACCCCGACCCCGTGCAGCTGAGCACCCGCACGGCCACCAGGCTCACGCTCTTGGCCACGCCGTAGGTCGTGCCGCCCACGGTGCCGGCCACATGCGTGCCATGGCCATTGCAGTCGGTGGCGTCCGAATCACTGTCGACGAAGTCGTAGCCGGAGCGGACACGACCGGTGAACTCGGTGTGTGTGAGCAGCATGCCGGTGTCGACGATGTACGCGGTCACACCGCTACCGGTACCGGCGGGGGTGAAACGCTGGTCCAACGGAAGTGCCCGTTGGTCGAGGCGATCAAGGCCCCAGGTGGCACAACCCTGCGTGCCGGCGGGAACGGAGTCGGGGCACGACGTGGACGACGACGGAGTCGGTGTGGCGGAAGCCGTCGGTGTCGCGGTGGGCGATGCACCGTTCGTGATGCGGTACTCGTGCTGACCAGCAACGCTGGTGTACGGCGATCCACTGATGACCGTGCTGTTGGCTGATCGCGACGCGCTACCGGAGTCACGGAAGGGCGTGGGCGTGGTGGAGCTTCCGGAGATGCGCAGCGAGTTGCTTCGGTTGCGCGGATCCGCGTAGCCGATCTCGAACGGCTTGGTGGTGACCGTGTTCGAAATCGTGTCGTAGTTGAAGATCAGATCGACGTTGCCGCTGCCACGATCAAGAATCAGCAACTGTGCCGACACCAACGGACCGGAAAGTCCGTAGAGCCCCACGTTCTTCCAGTTGACGCAGAAGCCGCTGTAATTATTGGTGCCCACCGTGCCGGTGAGCGGACCGTAGGTCACCGCGCTAGTGCTGCCGTCTCTGGTGTCGACGTCAGTGCCCAGCGGAAGGATCACCGGACGCGTCGTGGTGGTGAGGTTGAACTGGTAGTCGGTGAAGGGGCCGTAGCCATCGTCAAACGAGATGCCGCCGTTGTTGTTGATGTACAGCCCCGAGTAGGACGTGCCGAACCAGTTCACACTGAAAGCAGTGTTGCCGGACTTCTTGAGTGCCACCGAAGGAGTGCCCAGGTCGTCGCCGCGTGTGAGTGAGTTGGCGGTGCATCCGGAGTCGTTGATGATGGCATTGGACGTGTTGATGCTCACCGTGCGATCGGGCTCGACGTAGCGCACGCCGTTTGCGAGCGCCAGGCGCTGAGCATTGTCCGACGTCATGTCGACAGCGAGGCTGTTGGCGACCTTGTCGTAGTGGGCCACGATCGAGCCACCGAGGTCGTCGACCGCGTTGGCCACGAGCTGGTCGCGTCCGCTCGTGACGCCCACTAGGTAGCGGGCCATGCCGGGGGCTGGCGGATCCGCGAGGGTCCCGACCGTAGAACTGCTCCCGCTCGCGGAGGCGGAGGCGGAGGCGGACGGTGAGCCGGTGGGGGAGGCGGAGGAGGAGGGTCCGGCGGTGGGGCTCGGCGTCGCCGTGGGTGTGGGGGTGGGTGTAGGCGTCGGGCTGGGACTCGCGGAATCGCTCGGGGTTGCGTCCGTGGCGGAGGCCGGGAAGGTCACGGCGCCGATACCCAGGCCAAGGCTGACGACGAGAGAGCAGACGGTAATGCCTACAGCGAAGCGGCCCGTGGTCATATGTACAGGGTCGCACTTCTCCGCATGTGTTGCTAATCGGCAATTCTTCAGAAAAGTCAAGGATCTGTAAGGGCTCTGTCCGAACATCGTCCGGTGAGTGATTTCGGGGAACTTTGGGGTGTGCGCTGATGTCTGATGGGGCAGAACGGCTGTGCTCCCACACGGGGAGCAGCACAGGAGGAGTTTCCAACATGTCTATGCCCACACCCCCGCAAGCAGAACCCACCTCTTTCCCACCCCTGGGCCCATCGGGCGACCAGGCCCCCCGCTACGAGCGTCGCGGTCCGCGTGCCGGAGTCGTGGCCGGCATCCTCGGTGGCGCGGCAGCGATTGCCGTCACCGCGGGCACTATCGGCGGCGCCGTCGGTTACGTGGTGGCGCGCGAGGCGGGGCCGACGACCACGGTCGCGGCGGCAGTGCAGAGCGGTTCGACCAGCGTCATACCCGGCAGCATCGCCGACATCGCCAAGCGGGTTTCCCCGTCGGTCGTCCAGCTGAATGTGACCGGACAGCAGGGCGCAGGCACCGGCTCGGGATTCATCATCAGCTCGGACGGCTACATCCTCACTAACAATCACGTTGCTGGCCCTTCAGGGAGCGGCGGCACCATCGAGGTGCTGTTCGGCGATGGCACGAAGGCCAGCGGCACGCTGGTCGGCGCGAATCCGGGCTACGACCTCGCCGTCGTCAAGGTCAACAAGACCGGCCTACCGGCCATCTCGGTCGGCTCGTCGGGTGGACTCAACGTGGGTGACTCCGTCATCGCTGTTGGATCTCCCCTGGGACTTCAGGGCACTGTGACGTCGGGCATTGTCAGTGCACTCAATCGGCCGGTGACCGCCGGTGGCGAGGGTGAGACGGCATTCATCAACGCGATCCAGACCGATGCTGCGATCAACCCGGGTAACTCCGGTGGGCCGCTGCTCAATGCAGCCGGATCCGTTGTCGGCATCAACTCTGCGATCGCCTCGATGGGCTCGTCGAGCAGCGGCCAGCCCGGCTCCATCGGTCTGGGCTTCGCGATTCCGATCGATACGGCGAAGCGCATTGCAGACGAACTCATCCGCACCGGCACATCAACGACACCGATCATCGGCGTGCAGCTCGACATGCAGTACGCGAATGATGGTGCGCGAGTGCAGGAGGTCACGGCCGGTGGACCGTCAGCCACTGCCGGACTCCAGTCCGGCGACGTCATTGCGGCGGTGGACGGCAAGAACATTGCCGACGCAACCGAGTTGATCGTCACCATCCGCGCACATGCGGCGGGCGACACCGTCAAACTCACGATTACTCGTGACGGTCAGTCCATCGTCGTCCCGATCACTCTCACGGCTTCCAAAGCCTGATCGGGCGTCAGCTTCCCCGCCACTTCCCCAACGCACTTCCCCTCCCTCGTTCGCGAGGGTCCGACGGCCCGCACCCATCTCCTCCTCCAGGGTGCGGGCCGTCGCTCGTGCACAACCGCGGGGGACGTCGGGCTTTCATCCCCAGCAGCACCGGTGACTCTGTGCTGATCGGGTCGGTTCCGGCACGGTCACCGTGCGGCGCGCGCCCGTCGCTACCGAGATCCGGTGCAGCCCATGGCAGGCGCGAAGGAGGACACATGCGCACATCACTTGCGCCCATTCAGATCACTGCAGCACGACGCATCGCATCGCGACTTCGACACGACGACGGACTCACCACCGCCGAATATGCGGTCGGAACGATTGCTGCAGCCGGTCTCGGTGGCCTACTGCTGAAGCTCCTGACAAGTACACCGGTGAGAGATCTGCTGTGGAATCTGGTTAGTCATGCGTTCAGCAGCGTTCTTGGTTAGGCCGTGACCTGGTTTCGACCGGGGCATCGACGCGTTGAGGATGCCGGGATGGTGATCGTCGAGACGGCCATCGCCATCCCGGTCCTTGTCATCGCTGCGGTGACTTTGGTGTGGGCTGTGGGTGTCGCAACGTCTGCTGTGGCACTCGGCGATGCATGCGGTCGCGTTGCACGCGAGGTGTCCCGAGGAGCAGACGCGGCAGCCGTGGTGGCTGACGTGCGTGCCGATCGTCCGATGGCGACCTTTGAGTTCATCGACCTTGACGGTGATGTGCGCGTTGTCGGACGAGAGCGGGTGTCCGCACCCGGTTTTCTGAGTGGCTTCGCGTTCACGATCACGCGCACGGTGGTGGCGGCTCGTGAATGGACGAGTGCATGACGACTCGCGACGACGACGGCGTCGCGTCGGTTCTGCTGGTGGCACTTCTGGCGGTGCTGCTTGTTGCCGGGATGTGTGGTGCCGCTGTAGCCGGACTGGCTCTAGGCCGGCAGCACGCGGACCAGGCCGCGGATCAAGCGGCTCTCGCGGCCGCCAGCACCGGTGATTGCGATCAGGCCGTGCGCGTAGCGCAGGCCAATCTGGCGCGACTTCGCGACTGTCGCTGGGTCGGGGCGGACGTCGTCGTGGTCGTCGAAGCATCCCTGCCCGCCGCTGTGGCATTTCTGGGATCCCTTCCCCACGGGCACCCGTCGGTCATCCTCAGTTCTGCCCGTGCCGGGCCACCGCAATGAAGGTGCCCCTCGCCGGGCGCCGCATTTCCTCGCGTGACACCGCGACGCTGTGCCAGAGTTCAGGGGTGAACATCCGGGTCAGCTCCTACGACGCCGAACCCGTGGGCAAAGGTGTGATCCCGTTCGTGGGCGACCTCGATGCGCACACGGCCCCGATGCTGCAGAAGGCCGTGGATCGCACGCTCGCCTCGGCTCCTGCGTCCAGCATCATCATCGACCTCACCGATGTCCCCTTTATTGACTCCAGTGGGCTCAGCGTCATCGTCGCGGCCCACACCCGGCTCACCGACGCTGGTGCGGGGGTGCGCCTGGTGGCGACCAGCCCCCGGGTCATCAAGGTGCTCGCCCTGACAGGCCTGGACGCGATCATCCCGACGTTCCCGACTGTTGAGGCTGCCTTAGCGGGTTGACCCCACTCCCGCTCGCGCGCGGTGCAGTCCGGTGACTCACGTCACACGGCCGTGTAAGGGCTGTCATGGACGGTACCAAGATGGCCGCCCTCGTACCTGCGTAGACTCCGGGAGTTCGTGGCCCTCACGCCACTACTTCCCTGAATTACCTCCGCGCGTCACGAGACGCGTGCCTGAAATAGGAGTCCCATGTCGATCGACTTGACCGGCAGCAACCTGACGATCGTCATCGTCGTCGCGGTAATCGCTCTTCTCGCCCTCGTCGTCGCGGCTGTTCTGGTCCGCGAAGTCCTGAGCGCCAGCGAAGGCACCGACAAGATGAAAGAGATCGCGGCCGCTGTCCAGGAAGGCGCATCCGCCTACCTGAACCGCCAGTTCAAGACGCTCGCGATTTTCGCGGTCATCGTCTTCTTCGTCTTGTTTGTGCTGCCCGCCGATACCACGGGTGAGCGCATCGGCCGAAGCATCTTCTTCCTCGTCGGGGCGGTGTTCTCCGGCGTCACTGGCTATATGGGCATGTGGCTCGCCGTGCGCGGCAACGTGCGCGTGGCAGCAGCCGCGAACGAGTCTGGCGAGCAGCGCGCAATGAAGATCGCGTTCCGCACCGGTGGCGTCGCTGGCATGTTCACCGTGGGCCTGGGCCTCTTCGGTGCCGCGCTCGTCGTCCTGGTCTATAAGGGTGACGCCCCCAAGGTGCTCGAGGGCTTCGGCTTCGGAGCCGCACTGCTGGCGATGTTCATGCGTGTGGGTGGTGGCATCTTCACCAAGGCTGCTGACGTCGGCGCTGACCTCGTCGGCAAGGTCGAGCAGGGCATCCCCGAGGACGACCCGCGCAACGCCGCGACGATCGCGGACAACGTCGGCGACAACGTCGGCGACTGCGCAGGCATGGCAGCTGACTTGTTCGAGTCCTACGCCGTCACGCTGGTCGCCGCTCTCATCCTGGGCAAGGCTGCCTTCGGTGCGCTCGGCCTGGTGATGCCGCTGGTCATCCCGGCTATCGGTGTTATCACCGCCGTGATCGGCATCTTCGCCGTGTCTCCGCGTGCGAGCGACCGCTCAGGAATGTCGTCGATCAACCGCGGGTTCTTCATCTCCGCGATCATCTCCGCGATCCTGGTCGTCGTCGCTGTGTTCACCTGGGTCCCCGGATCATGGGCAGACATCCAGTCGATCGGCGGACTTGCCGGTGACCTCAGTGGCCTGGCGCTCAATCCGCGCTGGTTCGTGATCCTCGCTGTCTTCGTCGGCATCATTCTGGCCGCGCTGATCCAGCAGCTCACGGCGTACTTCACCGAGACCAACCGCCGCCCGGTCGACGACGTTGCCAAGACGTCTTTGACCGGCCCGGCCACGGTCATCCTGTCTGGCATCTCGCTGGGCTTGGAGTCGGCTGTCTACTCAGCACTGTTGATCGGTGCTGCTGTGTACGTGGCGTACCTGCTCGGTGGCGGCATTGTGCTGCTGTCTCTCTTCGCGATTGCACTGGCCGGCACCGGCCTGCTCACCACGGTGGGCGTCATCGTGTCGATGGACACCTTCGGTCCGGTCTCCGACAACGCGCAGGGCATCGCTGAGATGTCCGGTGACGTGCATGGCGAAGGCGCCAAGGTGCTCACGCGTCTCGATGCGGTAGGCAACTCCACCAAGGCCATCACCAAGGGCATCGCCATTGCCACGGCCGTTCTTGCGGCCACGGCTCTGTTCGGATCCTTCCGCGAGGCTGTGTTCGGTGCTGCAGCAAATGCGCAGCTCGATCTCGGCGGTGCGTTCGACTCGCTGGGCGACAAGATCCAGTACCTCGGTGTACTCAACGTGGCCAACCCGGCCAACCTCGTCGGCATGATCATTGGTGCTGCAGTGGTGTTCCTGTTCTCGGGTCTTGCCATCAATGCGGTCTCACGTGCTGCCGGCGCCGTCATCTTCGAGGTGCGTCGCCAGTTCCGCGAGCACCCGGGCATCATGCTCGGAACCGAGAAGCCGGAGTACGGCAAGGTTGTCGACATCGTTACGCGTGACTCGCTCCGTGAGCTCATCACGCCGGGCATCCTCGCGGTGTTCGCTCCCATCGCTGTTGGCTTTGGCCTTGGCGTTGGTGCACTCGGCGCGTACCTCGCCGGCACCATCGCGACGGGCGTGCTCATGGCGGTCTTCCTGTCGAACTCCGGTGGCGCGTGGGACAACGCCAAGAAGTTCGTCGAGGACGGTCACTTCGGTGGCAAGGGATCCGAGGCGCACGCGGCGACAGTCATCGGCGACACCGTCGGCGATCCGTTCAAGGACACCGCTGGTCCTGCCATCAACCCGCTGATCAAGGTCATGAACCTGGTCGCGCTGTTGATCGCGCCGGCCATCGTGGGCCTGAGTGTTGGCACCGGCGAGAACATCGGGGTTCGCTGGGCCATCTCGCTCGTGGCGACGGCGATCATTGTCATCGCCGTGGTGGTGTCCAAGCGCCGCCCGATCGCGGTGGGCGACACGCAAGCCGTGTAGTCACTCGACTCACTCACGAAGGCCCGGGCGCAAGCCCGGGCCTTCGTCTCGTGGATGCTCGGATACAGAGATAGAGGTGACGCGAGTGGATTCCGATTATCGGACTCGCCGTAGGGTCCCTGGCCCCCGAAGGGGGCCGCTGGTCCGGCGCGTCGCTCGGCTCCTCACCAAGTTGACAGCGGGACCCGGGCTACCGTCACACTCCGGTCATCCCACCTGACACTCCCGTCAGGCAAGCCTCTGGGTTGGGGTCCACCGCGGAAGGACAGATGTGGCCGACAAGACCCTGGTGATCGTCGAGTCGCCTGCCAAGGCGAAGAAGATTGCCGAGTACCTGGGGCCGGACTACACCGTCCTTGCCTCGGTCGGTCATATCCGCGACCTGGCTTCCAAGGTCTCCGAGATGCCTGCCGAGCTGCGCAAGAAGCCCTGGGCCAAGCTGGCCGTAGATGTCGACGGCGACTTCCGTCCCGAGTACGTCATCCACGCATCAAAGACGCAGACCATCGCTAACCTGAAGAAGGCACTCAAGGACGCGGACGCACTTCTGCTTGCCACGGACGAGGACCGCGAAGGCGAGGCGATCTCGTGGCACCTCATGGAGGTGCTGCGCCCCAAGGTTCCCGTCGGACGCATGGTCTTCAACGAGATCACCGAGCAGGCGATTCGCGAGGCCGTCGCGCACCCCCGCGACATCGACATGGAACTTGTCGACGCACAGGAAACCCGACGCATCCTCGACCGCCTCTACGGCTATCCCGTATCCGAGGTCCTGTGGAAGAAGATCGGCCCGTTCGCGAAGTCAGCCGGTCGCGTGCAGTCCGTCGCGGTGCGTCTCGTGGTCCATCGCGAACGTGAACGCATCGCCTTCAAGGCCACGGGCTACTGGGACATCACCGGAATCTTCGACCCCGAGTCTTTCAAGGCTCGCCTCGACACGGTCGACGGCAAGAAGATCGCTCAGGGCACGAGTGACTTCGATGAGCAGGGGAGCCCGAAGAAGGCCGACATGGTCGTGCTGGATGAGCGCGTAGCCACGGGACTGGCCGCTGACCTGGCCGGACGCGAGTTCACCATTCGCTCGGTCGTGCAAAAGCCGCAGCAGCGCCAGCCCAAAGCCCCGTTCATCACCTCGACACTGCAGCAGGAAGCTTCCAACCGCTATCGCTGGGGATCGCAGCGCACCATGCGCATCGCGCAGAGCCTTTACGAGAACGGCTTCATCACCTATATGCGAACCGACTCCGTACAACTGTCGGAGCAGGCACTCAATGCGGCCCGCAACCAAGCGCGTGATCTGTACGGCCCCGAGTACGTCGCAGACAAGCCGCGCGTGTACCCGAACAAATCCAAGAACGCTCAGGAAGCGCACGAGGCGATTCGTCCCGCAGGTGATGTATTCCGCACACCCGGCGAGGTCTCACGCGAACTGAACCCCGACGAGCTTGCGCTGTATGACCTCATCTGGAAGCGCACGGTGGCATCGCAGATGAGCAACGCTCAGGTGGCCACCACAACGGTGCGACTTGATGCCACAACCGCATCAGGCACCGCGGCCGAATTCACCGCATCGGGCACCGTCGTGGTGTTTCCCGGCTTCCTCGCCGCGTTGAAGGACGTCACCGAGGACGACAACGATGACGATCGCGAACTTCCGGTGATGTTCGAGGGTATGAAGGTCACTCCCGTGTCGCTCGATCCTGCCGGCCACACGACCAATCCCCCCGCGCGTTACACCGAGGCGAAGCTGGTGGCCAAGCTCGAAGAGCTCGGCATCGGTCGTCCGTCCACCTATGCATCGATCATGTCGACCATCGTCGATCGCGGCTACGTATGGAAGAAGGGCACGGCGCTCGTACCAAGCTTCACTGCGTTTGCCGTCGTCCGGCTACTCGAAGAGCATTTCGGCGCACTCGTGGATTACGACTTCACCAAGAATCTTGAGGAGATGCTCGACCTCATCGCCAACGGCGAAGCAAACCGGGTCGAGCAGCTCGAAGCCTTCTGGCGCGGTGGACACAGCGTCAGCGGTGACTTCCCCGGCGTCAAGCCGCTGACCGAGGACCTCGGTGCCATCGACGCTCGCGGCATCGCTACGTTTCCGATCGAAGGCACCGACATCTGTCTTCGCGTGGGTCGCTATGGCGCTTATGTCGAACGTGGCGAAGAACGCGCAAACGTGCCGATCGATACGGCCCCGGACGAACTCGATGCCGAGCTCGCCGAGAAGCTGATCCTGGAGCCGTCCGGTGAGCGTGAGTTGGGTCTAAATCCCGACACGGGGCTCATGGTGATCGCCAGGTCTGGGCGGTTCGGTCCGTATGTCAGCGAGGCACTGCCCGAAGGATCGCCGAAGTCGGCCAAGCCGCGCACCGGTTCGTTCCTGCAGGGCATGGCACTGTCGACGGTCACACTCGACGAAGCTCTCAAGATCCTGAGCCTGCCGCGCGTGGTGGGCAGCGACCCCGCAGACGGCGTGAACATCACTGTGCAAAACGGGCGTTACGGCCCCTACCTGCTCAAGGAGAAGGACTCGCGCTCACTGACGAGTGAGGATGAGCTCTTCACCCTCAATCTCGAGCAGGCGCTCGCACTTTTGGCCCAGCCCAAGCAGCGCGGACGCAATCAGCCCAAAGGCCCGCTGCGCGAGGTGGGCACTGACCTGGCGACCGGACTCATGATCACCGTGCGCGAAGGCCGCTTCGGTCCCTACGTGACCGACGGTGAAACGAATGCGTCACTGCGTTCCGCAGATGACCCCATGACCGTTAGCCTTGATCGCGCGAGCGATCTCATCGCCGAGCGACGCATCAAGGACAAGGAAAATGCGGGCGAGCCAAAGCCCGCTCGTAAGACTGCAGCCAAGAAGGCACCCGCCAAGAAGGCACCCGCCAAAAAGGCAGCGGCGAAGAAGACCGCTGCCAAGAAGGCACCCGCCAAAAAGGCAGCTGCAAAGAAGACCGCTTCCAAGAAGGCGCCTGCACTCGCACCTTCTGTCGACGCGCCGGCTGAGCCGGCCACGGTCTAGTGTTCCTCGCCTTCGAGGGCGGCGAGGGCGCCGGCAAGTCGACCCAGGAGACGCTGCTGTCGCAGTCGCTTGCAGAGCGCGGTCGCGATGTTGTGCGCACGCGCGAACCCGGCGGAACTCCGGCGGCCGAACAAATTCGCCACGTGCTGTTGAGCAGGGACAACACCGGTCTCGATCCGCGCGCAGAGGCATTGTTGTTTGCCGCATCACGCGGTGATCACGCAGCGCGTGTGATCAGACCAGCGCTAGAACGCGGTGCGATCGTGGTGTGCGATCGGTTCATCGACTCGTCCGTGGCCTACCAGGGCTATGGGCGTGCGTTGGGGCCGGAACGCGTGCGTGACCTGAGCATGTGGGCGACCGGCGGACTCGTGCCCGATCTCACGATCCTGCTCGACGTAGATCCCGAGGTAGGGCTGAGTCGAGTCGCCAACCCCGATCGGATGGAATCCGAACCCCTTGACTGGCATCGCACCGTGCGTGCCGGCTTCCTCGAGATTGCAGCGATGCACCCTGATCGCTACCTCGTGCTTGACGCGTCCCTGCCGGTCGCCGACCTCTCGGGTCGAATCCTGCAGCGGGTCGAATCTATGCTTGCCCACTGATGAGCATCTGGAACCAACTCGTCGGTCAGGACGAGGTCGTGCAGCAACTCTCGCGCGCCGTCACCGACGCCGACGCGCTGCGTCGCGGAGAGCGCGGCCCTGCGATGACTCATGCCTGGCTCATCACCGGCCCGCCGGGATCCGGACGCTCGACCGCGGCAACGTCGTTCGCCGCTGCACTTGCGTGTCCCGAGGGTGGCTGTGGCACCTGCCAAACCTGTCGCATGAGTCCGGTCAATGGTCACCCCGACGTGCATGTGGTTGCTGCCGAGGGTCTGACCTATGGCGTCGACGATGCACGCGAGCTCGTCCGCCAGTCGAGCCTGTCGCCCGTGGAGGCGCCGTGGAACGTATTCGTAGTCGAGGACGCGGATCGTTTCACGGATGAGGCTGTTCGCTCACTCCTGAAGTCGATCGAAGAACCACCACCGCATGTCGTGTGGATTCTGTGCGCACCGAGTGTCGAAGATGTCGAGCCCACCATCGCCTCGCGCACGCGGCACGTCAGCCTGCGCACCCCTACTCCGGCGAGTGTGGCGCAGGTGTTGCAGGACGCGTACGGAGTCGATCCGGCCATGGCCACGTTCGCCGCGCGAGCCTCGCAAGGACACATCGGGCGTGCACGGGCATTGGCCACCGATGAGCATGCTCGCCTTCGTCGTCAGGAAGTCATGCGTGTCCCATTCGAACTTCGCGATGTGCCCTCGTGTTATGCCAAGGCAGCGGGTCTGATGGCCGCAGCAACGGAGGACGCGCGTGCCATCACCGACGCCATCGACGATGCCGAGGTGTCGAGCCTCAATTCGGCGTACGGCATGGGTTCCGAAGGTGTCACCAAGGTGCGCATCCAGCGGCTTATGTCCAAAGACCTCAAAGAACTCACGAAGGCGCAGGAGTCCAGGCAGAAGCGCACCGTCGTGGATCAAGTGGATCGCGTGATCATCGACCTCATGGGCCTCTACCGAGACGTGCTCCTGCTGCAGGTCAACGGTGATGTCGACCTCATCAATGCCGAAATGCATCCGCAGCTGGCGACGATCGCTGAGCGCAGCAGTTCTGCGGACACCGCGCGACGTCTACAGGCGCTGGCTCATGCGCGGCTCCAGCTCAAAGCAAACGTGTCGCCGCAGTTGATCCTGGAGGCGCTGATGGTGGAACTGCGCGATCCGTGGATCCGCACCGCGCAACTGGTCTGACCTAGACCAGCCCTGACTACACCAGTACGGGTTGCGGAGCCGCAGCCTCGGCGGGAGCCGACGTACGGATCAGGTGATCGAAAGCGCTCAGGGCCGCGGTTGCACCGGCACCGAGAGAGATCACGATCTGCTTGAACGGCACGGTCGTGCAGTCACCCGCGGCGAAGACACCCGGCACCGAAGTGCGCCCGTGGTCGTCGATCTCGACCTCACCGCGAGGCGAGAGCTCGATACTGCCCTTGAGCCACTCGGTGTTGGGCAGCAGGCCAATCTGCACGAAGATGCCTTCGAGGTCGAGCCGATGCGAGGTGTCGTTGGTGCGGTCGGTGTACTGCAACCCCACCACGCGACTGCCGTCGCCATGCACCTCGGTGGTGAGTGCGCTGACGATCACATCGACGTTGGCAAGGCTGCGCAACTTGCGCTGGAGCACCTCGTCGGCACGCAACTGGCTGTCGAACTCGATGAGGGTCACGTGACCCACGACGCCGGCGAGGTCGATCGCGGCCTCGACGCCTGAGTTGCCTCCGCCGATCACGGCCACACGCTTGCCCTTGAACAACGGGCCGTCGCAGTGCGGGCAGTAGGTGACGCCCTTGTTGCGATACTCATGCTCACCGGGCACGTTCATGTTGCGCCAACGAGCGCCGGTGGTCAGCACGACTGTCTTGCTCTTCAACGTGGCCCCGTTTTCGAGACCGACCTCGATCAGTCCGCCGGGTGACGTCGCGGGCGTGAGTGACACGGCCTTCTGCATACGCATGATGTCTACGTCGTAGGAAGCCACGTGCTGCTCTAGCTCGGCCGCAAGTCGCGGACCCTCGGTGTGCTGAATGGAGGCGAAGTTCTCGATGCCCATGGTGTCGAGTACCTGGCCGCCGAACCGTTCGGCCGCGACTCCTGTGCGGATGCCCTTGCGTGATGCGTAGATCGCAGCGGTTGCTCCGGCAGGCCCGCCACCGACGACGAGCACATCGAACGGCTCAACCTCGTTGAGTCGCTCAGCCTCGCGGGCGCTCATGCCGGTGTCGAGTTTTGCGACGATCTCCTCCAGCGACATGCGGCCCTGGCCGAACACCTCACCGTTGAGGTACACCGTGGGGACGGCGAGCACCTGCCGCTCATCCACCTCGGCCTGGAAGAACGCGCCGTCAACGGCGACATGGTGAATGCGCGGATTGACGATCGACATGAGGTTGAGCGCCTGC
>Ga0209188_1002399_pt1 | contig 13917 bp, 14 predicted proteins | sample C_130625_EF_Meta_FD_187307 | JGI IMG/M metagenome (GOLD analysis project Ga0209188, IMG submission 187307) | Freshwater microbial communities from Lake Croche, Canada to study carbon cycling - C_130625_EF_MetaG (SPAdes) (version 2) | ecosystem: Environmental > Aquatic > Freshwater > Lake...
CGACCAGACCAAGCAGATTACATTGGTGTGTCACAAAACGGCCCATTTAAACCTGATCATTATCGTTATTAATAAATGAAGATATCTGAGATTGAGATTAGCGTTGAGTTTTTTCCACCGAAAACACCAGAAGGCGCGAGTAAATTAAATTTGGTTTCGCAACGCCTTACTGAGGCGATTAAACCAAGTTTTTGCTCGGTAACTTTTGGTGCCGGAGGATCTACTCAAGAAGGTACTATTTCTACGGTTCAACAACTCCTGGCGAATGGGAACGATGCAGCACCTCATTTGTCTTGTGTGGGAAGTTCCAAAGAAAATGTCCTCTCACTCGTTCAGCGTTATCAAGAAATGGGTGTAAAGCGGATTGTTGCTCTGCGTGGAGATTTACCTTCTGGCATGGGGCAATATGGCGAATTTCATCATGCTAATGAATTGGTATCGTTTATTCGTGAAAAAACCGGTGATTGGTTTCATATTGAAGTAGCGGCGTATCCTGAATTTCATCCGCAAAGTACTTCTGCAGAAGCAGATTTGCAACACTTTGTAAATAAAGTGAAAGCAGGAGCAAACTCAGCGATTACCCAATATTTCTTTAACTCAGATGCCTATTTTCAGTTTTTAGATGATGTGGAATCACGCGGTGTAAGCATCGATATCGTACCTGGCATTATGCCAATTACAAGTTCTACACAACTGATGCGCTTTTCTGATACCTGCGGTGCAGAAATTCCTCGTTGGTTAAGACGTCGCTTAGAAGGATTTGGTGATGATACGGAATCTATTAAAGCGTTTGGCGAAGAAGTTGTGAGTGATTTGTGCTTACAACTTATGAGTGGTGGAGCGCCAGGTTTACATTTTTATTCTTTAAATATGGCAGAACCTACGATTCAGATTGTCAAAAATCTAGCTTAATCGAAGTAAAACCGGATGCCCTGTGCTTCCAATTGAATATGCGATGGCGCCGATGGTGTCATCGCATTTTTATTGGTAAATTCGTAGACTGTGATGCCATTTAAAAGTTGGGCAATTACAGGGTTAAGCTGTGCTAACTGTTGCTCTGTAGAGGCATACTTATTTTCAACTTCGATAGACTCTATTTGAGGTTGAACCAAGATAATTTTCTTTGTCAAACTATCATAGCGGAAGGATGAACTAAAGTTAATTCTGCCTTTAATTGGTCTTTGATTAGGGAGAAGAATGGAAATCGAGCTCAGCGCTTGGATTCGTTGGGAACTTTCACTTGTAGAAACGTCGGTATTGTTTAATTGGATGATTAAAAATGGCGAAAAGTCTTTGGTAATCGGTGAATGTAATTGCAAATAGAGGTTAACCACCGAGGTTGGCAGCAAGTAATCGGATTTGGCTTGGACGAACAAACTAAAAAAACAGCCAATGATAAGAATGAAATAATTTTGACGCATCGCCTTGAGTAACTTTCTCATCATTGGGGCATCAAATAAAGAGAGGATTCTGTAAGAAGGGCTTGTAATGGGTGGTCATGAGGTTGCGGTTGCCAAATGGGGTGAACTGTTTGGGAAAGTTCTAAAGAAGTTCCTAATAAAAAAGGCTTAATCTTTTGCTCTTGATAGGCTTCCATGGTTCTGTCGTAGTAACCCCCGCCATAGCCAATTCGCCAAATTTTATGATTCGCAAAAAACCATCCGACACAAGGCGCAATAATTAAATCTGGCAGGATGAATTCTTCACTGCATGGCTCAGGAATATTAGCAAACCCCTTTATCATTGTCGTTTTATCGTCCCAAGCGCAAAATCGTAAAGCTTGTTGGTGTTGAGTGACTGGCAATGCAAGTTTTCTATTAGAATCATGGCTTTGCCACTCTAATAGAGCCCCCTTTAGATCAAGCTCACCATGAATTGGCCAATAAAAAGCGATATTTTTTATATTTAATGAATATAACGTGTCGATTTTCTGTATAGCCATTAAAATCCTACTATGCAGTAGATTTTCAAAATGAGGTGATGTAGCAAGTTGAGCTTGTCGTTCCTTGCGCAATTCGATCAATTGTTTTCTTGCCGATTTATTTTGTTCTTCATGCATAGGAGTTCATATCCGTTGAAAGGGTCTTTAGTAAGAATATATGCGCCATTTAAAACCATCCTTAACTAAGTATTTTCAAGTTACTTTAATATTTTCTATTATTACTTGTTTTGTATCCTTTAGTCATTTAGAGGCAAAAGAAGTAAAAAATACAAAAAATGGATCGACCACGAAAAATGCTAGCGAAAACACGCAAGCACAAAGTCAAAATAATAAGGGCACCAATTCTCAAGAATTGACGGATAAGGATCTCTTATTTATAGATTTAAGAGAAGCTGCCCGTCAAAATGATTTATTAAAAGCGATACAAATTGCTGGAAATTTAAAAGATTATCCTATGCAAGATTACGTCGAATACTTTAAATTAAAACCGCGTCTGTATGAGTCTTCAGGACGCGCTAATCCTGCTACGGATGCTGATCGTGAAGTAGAAAGATTCTTACAAAGATATAAAGATTCTGGCCTGGCAGATCGACTACGGAATGACTGGATTTTGGTTTTAGGAAAACGTAGAGATTGGAATGAGGTAGATCGTCAGTATGCACAATTTGCTTTAGATGATGATACGCAGGTGAAGTGCTATTCCTTTCTTGCTAGATTGTATAAAGGCGAAAATCCTAAGCAGGTAGGTTTGGCTGCACGTGCCGCCATTTTAGATTCAAGATATTTTGGTGATGCCTGTCCAGATGCCGTCCAAGCTTTGCACGCGCGAGGCGGGCTGTCTCAATCTGAGGCAGAAGCAATTAGCCGAATTGCATCTGAAAATGGCCTGGATACTCTTTCTAAAAAAATAAGTAATGATCCAATTTTTGAAATGGTTAAATTGGCAAGAACGAATCCGACCACTGCTTTAATCAAACTCGAAGAATTTGATTTTTCTGGATCTGCGGAGCATCGAGGATTAATGTATGGTGTAGTTGGTCAGTTCTTAGCAAAAAAACAAGATCCAAAGGCGCTAGAGGCATTTAAGCGTCAACATCAATTAAGTGACAGTACGTTGTTATCGCCAGAGTCTTCTGAATGGAAAGTCCGAGCAGCGCTAAAAGAAAAAGATTGGAAATTTGTGAAGGAGTCCATTGATGGGATGCCAGATTGGATTCGGCAACGAGATCCCGCCTGGACCTATTGGTATGGTCGTGCATTGAAGGAACTCAAAGACCCAAGAGCAAATGAGTATTTTCTGTCCGTATCATCGCAATTTAACTTCTATGGACAACTGGCGCTTGAAGAATTAAATAAGCCTATTACGATTCCGACAAAAGTGACGGTAAGTGATCCCGAAATTACAGCGATTGCCCTTAATCATCCCGCCTTTGATAAGGCGGCGAAGTTGTACGCGATGAATCTGAGAACAGAGGGTAATCGGGAGTGGAATTGGGAACTGAGAAATTTATCCGATCGTGAGTTGATTGCAGCAGCTGAATACGGAAAAAAAATTGGCTTATTAGATAGAACAGTAAACACAGCAGACCGAACAAAATCCGAACATAATTTTTCCTTACGATACCCTACACCTTATATCGAAAAACTAAATCCGATTACTCAAAAAATTAATTTAGATATCCATTGGGTCTATGGCTTAATTCGTCAAGAGTCACGATTTATTATTTCTGCTAAATCAGGCGTGGGTGCTTCAGGTCTAATGCAAGTGATGCCTACGACTGGTAAGTATGTGGCTAAAAAAATAGGCTTAGCAGATTTTCGTCCTGAGAATCTTTCTGAAATCAATACTAATTTGATAATTGGGTGTAACTATTTAAATATGGTACTGGGTGATTTAGATGGTTCTTGGGGTTTAGCCTCTGCTGCCTATAATGCGGGACCTAGTCGACCAAAGCAATGGCGACAATCGTTAAAAAAGCCGGTAGACGGAGCTATTTTTGCAGAGACGATTCCTTTTAATGAAACTAGAACCTATGTAAAAAATGTGTTGTCGAACGCAGTTTATTACGCACATTTAAATGGTAAAACAAATTCACTAAAAGAAAAATTAGGAAATGTTTATCCAGCCGTAGCAGTATCTTCGAACTTGCCTTAACTACTTTGAAATTGGATTTGATATGACGCAACAAGTTTTATTGATTGGTGGTACTGGATTTGTAGGATCCCATCTCATCCGAGAATTGCTTGCGCAAAACTATTCTGTTGTGGTTGCTAAAAGATCAAATAGTCCCTCAAAATACATAATCCAATCAGGTGCTAAAGTGATTACTCATCATGATTTTTCAGAGATGGGTGTTCGTGAGCTATTGGCTCATGTTGCTCAAGACGCAGTGGTTATCAATTTAGTGGGCGTACTCCACGCAAAACAAGAAGATCCTTACGGCCCAGAGTTTTTAGAAGCACATGTCAATCTTCCCGCATACATTATTTCGGGTATGAAATTTTTAGGAATGAAACGATATCTTCACATGAGTGCACTAGGAGCCGATGCAGATGGGCCGTCTATGTACCTAAGGTCCAAGGGAGATGCCGAAGATATGGTGAGAAATTCGGGTCTAGACTTTACCATTTTTAGACCATCAGTAATTTTTGGTAAAGATGATCAGTTCATTAATATGTTTGGTAATTTACAGAAATACTTTCCTCTAATGCCTTTAGGAGGAGCGAAAGCTGTCTTTCAGCCGGTGAGTGTTGACGATGTGAGTAAAGCTTTTGTCCAATCGATTGCAATGCCCCAAACGATTCATCAGACCCTCGATTTATGTGGCCCGCGCGTGTATACCCTAGCGCAAATTGTGCAATTTGCTGCTAAACGTCAAGGTGTATCACGCCCGATTATTCCACTACCCTATTGGGCGGCGTATCTTCAAGCGAGTTTACTTGAGTTCATGCCCGGTCCAAAAATCATGTCTCGAGATAACCTGGCATCGATGAAAGCAGCCAACGTATTACCTTCTAGTGCCATAAATCCTTTAGAGACTGTATTTGGGATTACTCCCACGCCTTTAGAAAGTTTATTAACTTGAAAATTTACGTCGTTGGTGGAGCGATTCGGGATCAATTGCTCGGTTTGCCTGCAAAGGACCGAGATTATGTTGTGGTTGGAAGCTCGCCGGAAGAAATGATTGCCAAGGGGTTTATTCCCGTGGGTCAAGATTTTCCTGTTTTTTTACATCCCAAAACAAAAGAAGAATACGCTTTAGCTAGGACAGAGAGAAAGTCTGGTCAAGGATACAAGGGTTTTACTTTTTATGCCTCACCTGAAGTCACTCTCGAGCAAGATTTAATTCGGCGTGATTTTACAGTTAACGCCATGGCGCGAGAGATAAACTCAACGGGAGATTATCTTGGTCCAGTCATTGATCCTTATGGGGGCCAAAAGGATTTAACTAACCACCTGTTTCGTCACATCAGTGATGCCTTTAAGGAAGATCCACTACGCATATTACGTTTGGGTAGATTTTTGGCGCGTTTTGAGAGTTTTACAGTAGAAGCGACTACTCGAGCATTAGTGAAAGAAATGGTGCAAAACGAGGAGTTAAAGTACCTAGTTCCAGAGCGAGTGTGGCAGGAAATGAGCAGAGGACTATTAGAAGTAAAACCCTCTCGGATGCTGGAGTTTTTGTTTGAGATTGGCGTGAACGAAACTTTTTTACCAAAGCATTTATTTACCTCTGAAGCTTTAAAAAAAATCGGTGACCAATTAAATCAACTTGCCCAAGAAGGTGCTCCACTAGACTTTAGACTCGCTGTACTCTTGTGTGAGCTAGAGCCACATTTAGCAGAAGATTGGCAAGAGCATCATAAAGTTCCAACAGACCTAAAAAACTTTACCCGTGGATATCGTCTGGTTAGTCAACTTTTAAAAACTTCAAGTAATAGTGCAGAGGATTATTTAGCACTATTTGATGCAACGGATCTTTGGAGAAAGCCAGCTCGTTTTCAGGATTTCATAAAGTTGGCAGAGTCTTTAGGCCTCAGTACTTTGGTACTTAAAACTGTTACTTTGACGGCCCAAGAGGTTAACGCTGGAGAGATTGCTAAAGGTATTGCGAGCCACAATGGCAAAGACATTGCACTCGCTGTAACTAAGGCCAGGCTTACAGCAATCGCATCCGCCCTCTGAATCCTGGTAAGGTGTTCATTAACTCATCCAAGGATTTGTCTTGGAGCCGATTCATGGACCAAGCTGCTACTTTAAAAAGTTCGCCCATTTCGGCTTCAGAAATTAGTTTTTGCAATGCATTACTCTGCGGTAAAAATTGCTTGGGATCATGCATATCCACATTTGCGAGAAGTAATTCACCAATGCCGGCGTCCAGTAAATAAGCCCCCTGACTAAGATAAGCAATCAACTCCAACCCCTGTGCTTGAGCTACTTGATTTAAGCTAGACCACTGGACATGAGCGGTTAAATCGCATAAGCCTGGTAAATAAAACAAGTCGTCAATCGAGTGGTGTTGATGGTGGGCAATCAGTGTTCCCTGAGACCTTTGAGGATGATAATATTCTTTAGCCGGAAATCCATAATCAATGGTGATCAATAGACCCTGACGCATCGATTTGGCAATCGTAGAAAGCCAAGACTGGGCACGTAAATGGGTTTCGGTTTGATAGCCCTCTGTAAATTCATCAGCATATTCAAGCAAGAACCTAGGCAATTCCTGAGTTGGAACTTCTTTGAGGTCGGTCCATAACCAGTGGTCTGAAAAAGAAGGTGAGCAAGCGTCAGGATTGATAGTAATCCCTCTGTAATACCAAGCATCTGATCGTTTAACGATGACATCAACCGGGATGGCATCAATTACCTCATTAGCTAGAATGATGCCGTCAAACTCCACTGGCATTGTAGTGAGCCATTCTATTGCAACAGGTATTTGATGCTCTTTAATAAATTGATGAATGTGTTCTTGTTGGCGTTGTTGCAAATCAGGTGAAACCTCTAAAATTTGGTAAACATGTGGCAAGGTATTTAACTGCTGTAATTCCAGCAGAATACTTGAGGCCAAAGCGCCAGAACCAGCCCCAAACTCTAAAATTTTGGCAATATGCCTTCCATTGCGGAAATGTTGAATGACCGGAGAGATGGTTTGAGCAATACTTGCACCAAAATATGGACTGATTTCTGGAGCAGTTATAAAATCTCCCTTTGAGCCAAATTTAATGGACCCGCCGGTGTAATAGCCAAGTTTGGGCTCATACAAGACCAAATTCATATAATCTGAAAACAAAAGGCCGTTTTCAGATTTTTTTACAAGATCATCAATAAGGTTAGATAATTGACGACAATGGGATAATGCTTCGGTATTGCTTAGTATTTCCATGAAAGATCTAAATTAAATGAACCAACAAAATAAAATTGCACTTATCACCGGTGCCGCAAAACGAGTAGGGCAAGTGATTGCGCTACAAATGGCTGCGGCTGGCTGGGATATTGCAATTCATTATGGTAAATCAAAGCAAGAGGCTCTAGGGGTAATTTCGCAAATTGAAGCTTTAGGCCGTCGCGCGATTGCGATAGAAGCCGATTTAGAAAATGCAGAAGAAGTAAAAAGAATTGTCCCTGAATGTGTGGGTCGTTTGGGTATGCCTGATTGCTTGGTTAACAATGCTGCCATGTTTGAATATGATGAGCCGAGTGCCTTTCAGAGCGATTTACTTACTAAACATATGCAGGTGAATCTAGCTGCCCCTTTGCTAATGTCTGAGAAGCTCTATCATTTATATGCAGCAATGACCCCGCCTTTAGAGCCAGGCGTGATTATTCATTTATTAGATCAAAAGTTAGATAATTTAAATCCTGACTTTTTCTCATACACCTTGTCGAAAGCTGCCTTAGAGGCTGCGATGAAAATGCAAGCTTTGCATTTTGCACCTTTACTCAGAGTCGTTGGCTTAGCTCCTGGTATTACGATGATTTCTGGGGATCAATCCGCTGTGGGTTTTCATCAAGCCCATCAAATGACACCTTTACAAAGATCCTCTTCTCCAGAAGATATTGCCCAAGCAGTGCTCTACATATGTAGTGCTAGAGCAATGACCGGAACCACCCTACAAATTGACGGGGGACAACATTTGTTTGGCTCACGCAGAGATGTAATGTTTTTAACGAACGAATAAGGATTTATGACTTTATCAACCAATACGAATTTGCTGGCTAATTGCCGCAGATTGTTTCTGAAAGATTACGATGTACCGATGAATATCGGTGTGCATGAGTTTGAAAAAAAAGCGGAACAACGGGTGATCATTAATATTGATTTGTATGTGCCTTTAAGGGATAACTCGCCGAAAAAAGACGACTTAGCTGAAGTGGTGGATTATGACTTTATGCGAGAGACAATTAAGTCGATTGTGAGTCGAGGACATATTCAATTACAAGAAACTCTCTGTGACGAAATTATGCAAAAAATGTTGGCCCATCCTTTGGTGGTCGCAGCAAGAGTTAGCTCAGAGAAGCCTGATGTGTATCCAGATTGTGCCAGTGTTGGCGTTGAATCTTTCCAAATAAAAAATCAGCAACTTTTTAAGTAAATATGTCAGCAGATCCGCGCAAAACCGCCTACGAAGAAAATAAATTAGCCAAAAAACTTTGTCGCTTAGTTGGTCAAGCGATTGGCGACTTCAATATGATTGAAGATGGCGATAAGGTGATGGTCTGCGTCTCGGGTGGTAAGGATAGTTATGCCATGCTCGATATTTTACTTAAACTGCGCACGCGAGCCCCGATTCATTTTGATATCGTTGCTGTGAATTTAGATCAAAAACAACCTGGATTTCCTGAAGAGATTTTGCCAAACTACCTTCGTAATTTAGAGGTCCCTTTTCATATCGAGGAACAAGACACGTATAGTATTGTGAAACGAGTCGTTCCAGAAGGAAAAACTACTTGTGGTTTATGCTCAAGATTAAGAAGAGGTATCCTATACCGCGTAGCAGATGAGCTCGGAGCAACGAAGGTTGCTCTAGGTCATCACCGCGAAGATATTTTAGAAACCTTATTACTTAATATGTTTTATGGCGGCAAACTAAAGGCAATGCCACCTAAATTAAAGTCTGATGATGGTAAACATATTGTGATTCGACCCTTAGCGTATGTGCCAGAAAAACACCTAGAGGCTTACGCAGCTCAAGAAAACTTCCCAATTATTCCTTGTAACCTCTGTGGTAGCCAAACAAATTTACAACGCGTGGCAATGAAAGAACTGTTGAAGTCTTGGGAAAAAAGTCATCCAGGTAGAGTTGAGAGTATTTTCAAGTCTTTAACTCAGGTTGCGCCGTCTCATTTATTAGATTCAGCGCTTTTTGATTTTCAACATTTATCTGCAGAAGGTGATGCTATTGAGGGAGATAAAGCCCTAGAAGAAGGATTCGATTCATCTTGCATTAATGTGGGAAATGTACAATTGATTCAATTTGATTAATTAATCTTTTACTTCAATTATATAAACTTCGCCTATGAACATCGTCATACTCGCTGCTGGACAAGGTAAACGGATGAAATCTACTTTACCAAAGGTACTTCATCCAGTTGCGGGCACTTCAATGCTCGGACATGTTTTGACGGCAGTTGGACACATTGCCGAGTCTGCTCTACCTTGTGTGGTGGTTGGTCACGGATCCGAACAAGTTCAAGACTATCTAAGTAAAAATTATCCAAATGTTCGAACTGCTGTTCAATCAGAACAAAAGGGTACTGGTCATGCGGTATTACAAGCATCCCCGTTTTTATCAAGCGATGCTACGACCATGATTCTCTATGGTGATGTGCCCCTAACTCAAGCTACGACACTGCACAAAATGAAGCAGTTAGCGAGTGATGGTGGGCTAGTTGTGCTTACTCAACTCATGGAAAATCCAACAGGTTATGGCAGGATTGAGCGTAATCTGAATGGTGAAGTCATTGGGATTGTTGAAGAGAAAGATGCCTCACCTTCCCAAAGAGAAATTAAAGAAATTAACACTGGCATGATGGCTTGCGATACGGCTGATTTAAAAAGATGGCTAAGTTTGTTGCAACCTAATAACGCGCAAGGTGAGTATTATTTAACCGATATTATTGCTTTTGCTGCGAAAGAGGGCGTACCAATTAGAACCACTCAAGCGCAGCATGACTGGGAAGTTCAAGGTGTCAATAGCCGTGCACAGTTAGCGGCCCTCGAGCGAGAGTATCAAGTCTTTTTGGCAGGGAATTTGTTAGATAATGGCGTGACTTTAGCCGATCCAGCCAGAATTGATATTCGGGGCAATTTTAATTGTGCAAGTGACGTAACGATTGATGTGGGTTGTGTTTTTGAAGGCAATGTTGAAATTGCCGCAGGCGTAAAGATTGGCCCTTATTGTGTGATTAAGAATGCCACGATTGGTAAGGGTACTCAAATTCATGCTTACACACATATTGAAAATGCCACAGTAGCGAATGATGCCGTGATTGGACCCTATGCAAGATTAAGACCTGGAGCCCAAATTGCTGATCAAGCACACATTGGAAACTTTGTAGAAGTAAAAAATAGTCAAATTGGTGTGGGTAGTAAAGCTAACCATTTGTCATATATTGGTGATGCGGTGGTAGGATCCGGCGTAAATATTGGTGCTGGAACGATTACTTGTAATTACGATGGTGTCAATAAACATCAAACCATTATTGAAGATGGCGCATTTATTGGTTCAGATACACAACTCGTAGCCCCGGTGAGAGTTGGTAAAGGTGCAACCCTCGGAGCGGGGACAACTTTAACCAAAGACGCACCTCCGGATCAATTGACAATTAGCCGAGCGAAGCAAATTAGCTTGGTTTGGAAGCGACCAGAAAAAATCAAAAAATAATTTTATTAAGGCAAAATTATGTGTGGAATCGTTGGAGCAGTTTCTAAAAGAAACATTGTCAGCATCTTAGCAGAAGGATTATCTCGCTTAGAGTATCGGGGATACGATTCCTGTGGTTTAGCCGTAATCAATGAAAAAAACCAACTTGAGCGTAGCAGAACTACAGAGCGCGTTGCCGAGCTGAAAGAAAATACTACTTCATTGTATGGCGCAACTGGGATTGCACACACACGTTGGGCAACCCATGGCAAGCCGAATACAGATAATGCGCACCCACATTTTTCAGGTGATTTAATTGGCGTAGTACATAACGGCATTATTGAAAATTATGAGTCTTTAAGAGCGGAGTTAATTGGCAAAGGTTATTTATTCACATCCCAAACAGATACAGAAGTAATTGCTCACTTGGTGCATGAGCATTATTCATCAATGGATCATCGTAATTTAGTGGAGGCTGTTAGACTCATTCTTCCTAGGTTACATGGCGCTTATGCTATCGGTGTGATTGCTCAAGATATGCCAGGTGTTTTAGTTGGTGCTAGAGCAGGCTCGCCCTTAGTTATCGCCTACGGTGAGCAGGAAAACTTCCTAGCTTCCGATGCATTAGCTGTTGCTGAGCATGCTAATAGTATGACTTTTCTAGAGGAGGGAGATCTGGTTGCCCTTACCCCTGATTCAGTCAAAATCATGAATTTTGCAGGTGAGTTACTCGAAAGAGATATCCGTCCGGTACCAGCTCAAGCTGCTTCAGTCGAGCTCGGACCATATCAACATTTCATGCAAAAAGAAATCTTTGAACAACCGACTGCCATTGCCAATACGATTGGTAATGTAGAAAAAATTGATTTTGATTTGTTCGGCGCAACCGAGCAAGAATGGTCTGATATTAATCAAGTATTAATTTTGGCTTGTGGCACGAGTTATTACTCAGCTTGCGTCGCCAAATATTGGGTTGAAGCCATGGCAGGCGTTTCAACACAAGTGGAAATCGCCAGTGAATATCGCTACAGAGTAAGCGTTCCAAATCCAAAAGCATTGGTTGTGGTGGTTTCACAATCTGGCGAAACAGCAGACACTTTAGCCGCACTTCGGCACGCAAAATCCCTGGGCCATCACAAGACTCTAGCAATTTGTAATGTGGCCTCTAGTGCCATGATGCGCGAAACGCTCTGGAAGTTCCAGACCAATGCCGGTACTGAAATTGGCGTGGCTTCCACAAAGGCATTTACAACCCAGTTAGTTGGTTTATATTTCTTGGCATTAACCTTAGCTAAATTAGGTAAGGGTAATGTGCCAATTAACGAAAAAGAACACATTGATCGCCTGCGCCATTTGCCGGCTGCTTTAAATGCAGTATTAGCCTTAGAGCCTCAGGTGATTGCTTGGGCACAACAATTTGCAAAACATCAGAACGCTTTATTTTTAGGCAGAGGAATGCATTATCCAATCGCTCTAGAAGGTGCTTTGAAGTTGAAGGAAATTTCTTATATCCATGCAGAAGCCTACCCTGCTGGTGAATTAAAACATGGACCGCTCGCGTTAGTGGATGAGAGTATGCCAGTAGTAACCGTTGCGCCGAATGATGATTTGTTGGAAAAACTCAAATCAAATATGCAAGAAGTAGCTGCTAGGGGTGGTCAGTTATACGTCTTTGCCGATGTGGACGCCCATATTCAAGCAAGTCCAGGTATCCACGTAATTCGTATGCCAGAAAATTACGGAAGCCTTTCTCCTATTCTTCATGTGGTGCCATTGCAATTATTGGCCTATCACACTGCACTAGCTCTCGGAACTGATGTTGATAAACCGAGAAACTTAGCAAAAAGTGTAACGGTGGAGTAAACATCATCACCCCAAAAGTGGTGCACGAATCCACTGAGGGGGCCATGTTGAAGAACTCAAACCTTACAATTGGACGAATGAAAATTTTATGTTTAGCCATCCAAAACTGGCTAAGTAAGAGCTTTTGAATACCTAAAGAGACAATCAAAATATCAATAAAGTTCAGAGCTAATTAAAGTTCATCGTAACCAACTTCTTTTTGGTTTTTTACCGCAAGAACTAAAACAGTATCTATTTCAAAAATGTAACGGTATAAAGCCACATAACCATGTGAGCGTCGCCCGATGATTAATTCCCGTTTGCTATTTTTCGCTGGTCTACCAATCATTGGATTATTCTCAAGTATGTTAATGGCCTCGATAATTTCTCTAATGCGCAACAAGGGATTGTCAACGTTATACTGGACAAGATGGTTAAGTATGCGATCAAAATCATCACCAACCTCGGGTGCCAATTCAATACGCGTCATTTTTAAGGGGTAAGTTTTCGAGGTACAGGACGCGGGACTTCATTTTTGGAGAGCCGATTTTCTAAATACTCACGCATTTCATGCCAAGGAATTGTTTTTCCAGTTGCAACAATGCGACCATAACGCTCTTCAGCCACCAAATCAAAATTTGCCCGAAGATCATCTAATTCAGTTTTTTCTAAAATAGCCTCAAGAATAAAATTGTGAGTAGAAGTGCCGGAGCGTTCTGCTGCTGCAACGACGCGGGCTTTTAGTTCTTCGGGTATTCGTATGGTTGTAGTTGGCATAGATTTCTTTAATTACTAAAGTATTGATTAATGTAGCACAAAAGTGCTACATTAATCAATGAAAGACTATCGATAATTAGATAAATGATGAGCCAAGTTTACAAATATGATTAAGCTAAATAAATTATGACTACAGATACAAACTCGGCAATCCACCAAATTTCTCCTCAACTCATCAAAGCTTACCGTCAGGCCTCTTATGTGGTGTTTGGGGATGACTCCGAGATAGTCCTTAAAGTTGGCAAAGTAAGCCCAGAGTTGGTATCGATCATGAAGAATAATCATGTCAACTGCGCCGCATTTTTAACTGCTTACAACCCACATAGTCAGCAAGTTGGATTAAAAGTAAATGAACAATCCCAAGCAAAATTAATCGGAGAATTGCAAACATTGAATATCAATTATTTACTAGGTGAAGGCCGCGATGATTCAGGAAAATGGCGGGCTGAGTCTAGTGTGCTTGCCTTGGGTATTAACTTACAGAATGCAGA
>Ga0209188_1002400_pt1 | contig 13915 bp, 11 predicted proteins | sample C_130625_EF_Meta_FD_187307 | JGI IMG/M metagenome (GOLD analysis project Ga0209188, IMG submission 187307) | Freshwater microbial communities from Lake Croche, Canada to study carbon cycling - C_130625_EF_MetaG (SPAdes) (version 2) | ecosystem: Environmental > Aquatic > Freshwater > Lake...
ATCTACATATAATAAACTTTCATTTAAATGTATTAAATTATTATTAGAACCTAATAAATTATTATTTGCATATAAAAATATTAAACTTTTAAATTCTCTTATATCTAATCTATCAGTATTAATAGAAGATATGTCTAATAGTCTAATATCAGTAAAGTCATAATATTCAAAAACTATGTTATTTGATTTAATTCTTAAACCTGTTAAATCATTAGAATTAATATCTTTAATTTTAAAATATTGTGAGTTTAAGTTTGAGTCTAGTATTTTTTTATTTTCTGTATATTTGTAATTTATATCTGCTAAATAAATAAAAATTTTTTCTTTATCCGAATCACGAATTTTAATATAAAGTTTAATATAATTTATAAAATGATTTAATAAATTTTCTATTTGATCACAAGTATCTTGATTAAAAGTACAAATTTCTGTTAATCCCCTTCCAGGGGTTATAGTTTTATTTCGTTCAATTACATATCTAGATATATTGTCAAAATATGTTTTTATTTTACCCAAGATAAATTCATAGTATTTACTATAATTTTGGTATTTATCACAATAACTTCCAGATCCACCACATTCAGTACAATTAAAAGTTCTTAATAATTCTTCATGTTTTACATGAAAAAAATTTCTTAAAAAATCGACTATTGAATAACTTTTATCATTATTAAATCTTTCTAAATCTCTGTTTTTGCATATTTTTGAAATAATATATTTACAATAACATTTTTTATGTACAACATGCTTTCGGTTGTTTGAACATGATAAATATGTTATTTCTTCTTCATCTTTTGTTTTTGTTATCTCATCAGGTAATAAAATAATATCATCATAACATAACACACACATTTCTGAAACATCAATTGTTACATCTGAAACATCCATTTTTATAATATAATAATATTAAAAATTTAACTTTTTCTAAAATTAAAGAATTTAATTTTTATTTATACAATAAAAAAACTTTTTGAGACAATCCGTGTTCTTCATGTGCCGGATGTTGTAATTCACAAATTTTGAATTTTTTAGGAAATTTTTCCTTGAGTTTTTTTTGAAGTAATTGTTCAGCCATTTTAACTTGATTATGTTGATAATCTTTATTGGAAGCAAAAACCAATTTCATTTTGGTGTCTTTGTATTCTGAACAGCGATGTTCCCATTGTTTTCTTAAATCTTCAATATCATGATGAGTATAACCACATGTCACCCATTTTAAATCTGGCGGTAAGTTGGCAATCGTACTTAAAACCAAGTGTTCAAACAATCGATTTAATTTGGGAAGATGTGGTAAAGACACAGAAGCTGGGACTTTTTTAAGATCAACTGTATTTCCAACTGGTTTTTTTCGGACTTCTTGAATTTTTGTCAATAATTCGGAATTTTGAGAAGATTTCATATTGTCTATATTTTTTATTTAGACAATATAAAATGTATAGTATTTATTTATTTTTAGTATTTGCCAAACAATATTTTTGGTTAATTATTTTTTATATGATTTGTACTTGTTTGTCTTTTCCGTTGGAAAGTATATTATTGCCTAAACTTTATAGTTCATTTTTTGAACAAATTAACAAGACTCCTACCCAAGAAGTTTTTTTGTACTATTTTGGACTCATGTTTTTATTGATTACAATAGTGAATATAGGAAGTATTATAAGTGGTCTTATTGAATCTTTTTTATTACCAAAATGGAAAGGTTATTACATGGATTGGATTTTTAAATACATGTTGCTCATGTATGAAAACAAATTAACAGATGTAGAACTTGGGAAATTAGTAGTCAACATGACTATTTTACCTCGTTTATCAAAAGATTTAATCATGGATTTTGTCACTTGGACATTCCCAAGATTACTTGCAATTTTTATTATTCATGTTTATTTTTTCTTTGTAGATTTTCGTTTAGGTTTAATGGCTTTGACCACTCTTGTTATTTATGGTATTGTTAGTTATTATTCCTATACCCAATGTTCACCTCTGGTAGAAAAAGAACATGTACAATTTGAAGCTAAAATGCAAACAACTCAAGACCGATTATCCAACACATTTTCCATTTACTCTACAGGAAATATGGATAACGAAATTAATAAATACACAAAAGATACGGAAATTTATGTTGAAAAAGATAGTGATAAAATGGATTGTTATTGTTGGGGAAATACTTATACATCCTTCTTTATTATTTTCACCATGTTGTCAATCAATAGTTATACGACTTTTTTATTTTTACAAAAGAAAATAAAATTTCAAACTTTAATGTCAATTTTTATGATTGTCATGTATTATATTCCAAACCTTGTCAATATTAATGGCGAAATTCCCAATATTTTGACAAAATATGCCATTTTAAAAACCAAAGACCCTTTTATTTCAGAATTATATGAAACCTTTTTAAAAGATCAAAATATGCACCCAGAAACCTCTTTATCTTTGGAAAAACATGATAAAATTTTAACTTCTGGTGATATTGAAATAAAAAATTTGACTTTTTCATATAGACCTGATTCTAAAAAATTATTTGAAAATTTCAATTTACATATACCAGATAAAACCAAACTCGCCATTGTAGGACCATCCGGAAGTGGTAAATCTTCCTTGATTAAATTGATTATGGGATATTATCCAGTCCCAGATGGAACTATTTTCATTGATGGTCAAGATATTAATCAATATCCTTTAAATCAACTTCGCAAACAAATTAGTTATGTAAATCAAAGTACCAAATTATTTGACATGACATTATTGGAAAATATTTGTTATGGTAATGAAGAAGATTGTTCTCGAGAAAAAATTGTATCTCTTATGAAACAAACCGGTATTGAAGATGTATTTCGTAATGTTCAATTAGATGATAGAGTAGGTGTAGATGGTAATAATTTATCTGGTGGTCAACGCCAAATTGTATACATGATTCGATGCATTTTAAGACATAATCCTATTGTTGTTTTAGATGAACCAACTTCGGCATTGGATGCCGATTTAAAAGCAGCCGTTATACGCGTAATTTATACCATGTCTAAACAATCCACTTTAATTATTATTACTCATGATGATAGTCTTTTATTTCTAGTTGATCGTGTTCTTCGTATGGGATAATTTCGTTTGATATTATTTTTACTTTTATTTCTATTTTTACTTCCACATCCACTTTTTATTTTTTTTCTCTGTGTTTTATTTTTAACAATTGGTTTCTGCAATGTTGTTTGGTGATCTACATATAATTGAAATAAATTTTTAATATAATTATGTAAAAAGTTTCTAGTTAAAATATGTTTTACTTTCAACATACCACTTCGTGCAATTTTAGACGCACTTTTAGGATTATTTTGGCACCATTCTAAAATTGTATCTAAATTGGAGAAATCTTCTGCAATTTCTAAATAATCTTCTCCTGGAATGAGGATTCTTGCAACATCCACAAAAGATTGATAAGGACTCTTTACACGCCATATTAAAGAACCTGTCAAAAAAGAATACAATAAACGATAAGCCAATACATTACCATCTATATGAATAATGTATTTATAATGACTTTGTTCAATCATACTTTTACGAGAAACTAATTCATTTTTGGAAAGAGGTGTAGAAAGTGCAAATCCATATCTAGGGTCTAATTTCATATTTACCTTTTGACCACTTGTAAATCCAACATCAAATGCGGATATATTATGTTCTTTAGCCCATTCCATTAGTTTTAAACGCGGATTTGTTTCTGCGGTCACACCACAACCAGATGGACTTCCACGAAAAATAGCTAAATCTTTTTTCTGTGACCATTTTGTATGAAATTCCAAACTATTTGTTTTTAATTGATCATGATCATGTGTAGAAAGAGGAAATACATAACTTAAATCATCATAATTGGGAATAATTATATCCCAATAATCGACATGTCCAGAAGTACTTAATATAGGCAACATAGGAGAAAGTGGTACTGAAACACGAGGATTTTCTCGTCCAATAAAACCATTAGGGAAAGGATGACGACCATCTTTTTTTAACAACATGGCATCGGTTAAATTTAATAAATAAACACCAGGTGACAATTTCCATGTTGAAACCCATTCTTTGTATTCATCACTAAAATTATCTGTAAAGGGTTTTATAATACATTGCATAATACGATAATTTTTTTTATTTGTTTCAATGTCATATAATAATTCTTGTTTTTTGTTTTCAGAAGATTGATTCATAGATGGAACATTTTGTAAAATTTCTTTAACAATATTTGAAGTTTTCTTGGTTTCTAATTTATACAGAATTTTTTCTCCGTATATAGAATGACAAAATAAATAACAAGGATGATGTAAATAATTCATGACATATTGTAAAGTATTGGATAAAGCTAATATAGACATTTCCCAAGGCCATTTTTCTATATTTTGTTTAGGAAATGGTTCGATACTTAATGGTTCCGGTAAACCTACCGTCCATAAAGAAGAATTGGGATTTGTTTGAATGAAGTCGTGAATGTCATCTAAAATTTGTTTACCTATTTCAAACGCCTGTTCAAAATTCTGTATTTTATTCATATAATACAAATTGAAAAAAATATCTTTTTATTATACAATGTCGACAAATATTAGTGTTCCAAGTTTTATTGACATTAAACAAGTTTGTATTCAAAGATCTCGTTTACAATTGTATAATATTCCTCCTCCTCGATATAATATAGTATCTCCATATCCTCAATTTACACCTTACCAAATCAATATGCGTCGAAAAGCTGAAATATTAAAATATCCAAGAGCATCACAATCCAATCAACTGACCAAAGCACAAAAATTTTCACAATTAGTAAACAATACCAATTCTCCAAATAATTTAGTAAGATGTCAACCAGATCAAACAAAACCTTCATTAACATCTTCTTGTGATGTTCCCGGACCTATTCAATCATTGTATTATGATCCAACTGTTCAATTATATCAATATTCCACCTTTAACAAATTTTCTCATTCTGAAAATGATATCAACACCGGAGATAATTTATTTTTAGTTGTTCCATCAAAAACTCCAATAACAACTACAAATAATCAAACATCAGATATTATTGGAACTTTATGTATCCAACAAATTTTATCGATAAACAATTTATATACTTTTCAAGTATCTATTCCTGTTTCTATTTCTGTAAATAGTAATCAACCTGTTTCAGGAGATTTTCAATTATCCTCTGTTTATTTTTACATTTATTATAATCAATATTTAGTGGTTTCCAATGATACGAACGCTTCGTTGAAATCTCCTTATCTCTATACTACACCAACCATAACTTTTCCTAATCAATCTATTCATTTTGCACCTGCACCTTTTATAACCGAATTTGCAGATGGATTCTTTTTAGGAAACATTAATATAACGGTTACATTGTATGGACGACCTGGAATGATTTATGATTTCAAATTGCAAGGAAATGTAAATAATTCTGATTCATCTTTTAATACAGGATTAATTTTTAATTCCGATGGATCAGAAAATACGGGTCAATTTATTTGGTCAGGAATAAATGCAGGTAAAAGTAAAGGGTTTCAAATATTGTAAATAATACAGAAAATTGTATAAATTCTCTGTATAATTAATCAAAAACTTTTGTCATTATAATAATTTATTGTTTTGGATTAATACTTCCTGATACTTGAATGTCCACTCCTGTACCACCGTATTTTCTTCTTCTTGATTTTCTTTTCTTTTTTCCACCTACTTTATTAACTCGACTGTTACCACCACTTTTACTACAAGGGCATTGACCACCACGACGATATCTTCGAGTACGACTTTTACTTCTGCGAGTACGGCCACGCCCATGTCTGCGACGAGATCCACCTGTTACTGGTCCATAATTTCCTCCAAAACTACCGGGTAATGGAGTATAATTCAACATATTACCTCCACCTGGAATATGTGTTTGTTGTCCCATAGGTCCTGCGACTGATGTTAAATATGTGCTAGCCATTTCTTATATATTATGGAATAGATTAAATTCCTAAAACGAGGAGAACCAATTTTGAATAGTTTGCCAAACAGATTTTTGATTTTGATTTGGTATTTTGGTCATATGAATCGACCAACCGCCTTGAGAATTTCTTTTCCAATGACCAAAAAATATTTGAAAAGACCATCCTTCCAAATTGGATTCATCATGTTCTAAAGGTGGAGGTTCTAAAGTTCGATAATAAACAGAAGAATTTTCATCTATTTTTGTCGAAACAGGTGTTTGAATAGAACGCAATTCTGTTTGTTCCATATGAATATCTCTTAAAGCTTTAAGAATGTATTTTTCATAAATATTATAATCTTTATAAGGTTCTTGAAATCGTTGAAGAAACATTTTAGAAGTAAATAAATCATAAGGTAATTTTTTCTTTTTTTTGGATTTGTAAAAAGCAACAATTTTGTCAATATCTTCGTCTGTTAATAAATATTGACTATCATAAACTGGTTCGTGTTGTTCTTCTTCCATGTGTTTTTCTAAAACAGATGGTACAATGCATTTTGTAGCACCTGTAAATTCTGATAATTCCGACATGACAGAAAATTTGTCTTCTTCTTTTTTTTGTTTTTTAGAAAGAATAGGGTTACAAGTATATAATAAAGGAGTTGTTGGATTTTCATCAGGATAACAATCATAATCAAAATCATATTCTTGATTATTAAACAATCGTTGTAAATAACTTTGTTCCATACAATAAAGTTAGAGAATTAAGAGGAAGTTGCATTACCACCACGAGTTGTTAATAATTTCAATTGTTGATCATTCATACAAACATTTCCACTTGATTTATGAAGACCAGAACCTTCACAAGTCATATTGGACGAAGTATTGTAAAATGGATCATACATAGCAGCATTTGCTTTATCAGGTGTACAATACAAACCATTGTATCCCCATACTCGTTTACAATCTAAATTCGAGTTACCTCCAACTAAGCAACCTGTATAAGAATCCATATTGTTATTTTGAGGATAACTAGAATAATCCAATCCTCCTTTAAATCCTTCATTGATGTTTAATAAAGAAGATGGTTTATTGAAAAACAAAACAATTCCTAAAATACAAAAAATCATGACAAAAACAATGACTAATTCAAAAACTCGTTCCATTATATTCTTAATGGAGAGAAAAAGATTTTGAGATTTGTGTCCAAACAAAATAATTTTAAATAATCACAATATAAAACAAAATGATTGATATTAAATGGAATTTATTGGAAGAAGAATCTATTGTACAATTTGAAATACAAACAAACAATATTAAACTTACTAAACTTTACCAGAAAATATTTACCAAAAGATATTTGAAAGCTTTAGGATTAAATATGATTTCTACACAAAAAGGAGGTGGAGATGAAAAACAATCTAATTTTATTTATGACTGGTTTAATAATTTATTTCAAAATAGTTGGTTGAATTCCAATCTTTTAAAATATTACATTCCCCCACAATTTAAAAATTCTAAACATTTAGAAGAAAATGAAACCAATGAAAATGTACATGAAACCAATAGAAATGATGAAAACAATAAAGATTTATATGAAACCAATAATGTACATGAAACCAATGAAGATGTACATGAAACCAATGAAGATGTACATGAAACCAATAGAAATGATGAAAACAATAAAGATTTATATGAAACCAATGAAAATAAAACAAAAGAAACGGATAATGAAGAAGAAAATGAAACCAATAAAGATGTACATGAAAAAAAAGATGAGAATGAAACAAAAGATGAGAATGAAACCAATGAAAAGAAAACAAACGAAACGGATAATAAAGAAGAAAATGAGAGTGATAATGAAGAAGACGATTTAGAAACTATTTTTACATTTGAAATAAATGGAGATCTTGTATTGACAGAAGAAAAGTATATGGAATTTAAGTCTGAAACGAATAAAGATAGTGATATTGAAAAAGACTCCAAAGGTTTCACGCGACAAGAAATAATCAAATTAAAAAAAGATATAAAGAATCAAAAAACATTTAAAAGTATGATTCTTTCTGTGGAAGAAAAAGACATGATTCAATCTATTGAATATAATGAATCTCCTATTTATTTTATCAAAATTATGAAACCTGAAAATGAGTTTGGTGTAAAAAAAGTAGAATTTATAAGATTATCTTTAGCACTTTTAGATTTTTAGTTTGCGTTTAACTAACTTAAAAGAATTGTATTTTTCAAATATATTAGTCATGAGCAGTGCTTTATCTAGTATACGAACTCGACGAACTCAACCTCCTCCAAACACAACTGTGAATTCAAATGGATATATTAATCCTAATATAAATCCATCAGGTCAAGTACCGGTTAATCAAGGACCAAATATCATTCCAAATGCAGGAACGGCAACTTTACAACAAATAATAGAGATTTATGGAAAACGAATCAATTCTTTAGAGACCAAAGTTCAACAAAATCAACCTGGTTCTTCTGTAACACTTCCCCAAGTACATGATTTGATTCAATCCAAGTTAAATAATATAGATCAATCTAAAGAATTAGTTAAAGAATGGGATACTCGTTTTGAGTTGATTGCTCAAGAATTAGCCGACTTGAAAGATATTGTTTTACATTTGCAAGATTATACCATGTCTGTTAATAAAATCTTGTTTGATAAATTACCTGATAGTCAATTATCTTTGGAAAATTCTTCTTCCAAATTAGATGAAATTCAACCTTCATATGAAGTTAAAAATACTGAGCTTAAAAATGAATTAACATTTACTGATAATGAATCATCAACTTACAACTTGGACTCATCTTTTACAACAAATAAAAATGAAAGTACTAGTAATGATATTTTTTACACTACAAAATTAAATTATTAATTAACATTAAAAAAAAATAACTCATAATATTGTATCAAAATGGTTATAAGTGTCTTTACAGGGTTTTATTAATGACATTGGAAATTTGAATAGTTTGAATGAAATAACTTAGCTTAATAAAAAAAATATTTCATGATAAGATTATGAAATATTTTTATAAATTAATCATGTAAAGATGCATTAAAACATTTTTCAATACAATTTAGTGATATAAAACTTTCTATTATATGTATATAAAATGGAATATGAATTTGATATGCTTATTTTAAATTGGATAGAAGAATATATGAGTACAGATGGATACAAATTTTATCGTCATCAATTTGTGGAACAATGTATAAATGATTTAACTTTAACTTATCAACAAATTTTTGATATAAGATTTAGAATAAACATTGAGGAAATAGAGGAAAGAATAGAAGAATTATGGAATCAATATTGTAAATTGAATAAAATTCCTAAAAAGTCATATTCGTCTTTTATGTTTAATATCAAAAAATATATGTATGATGCTGGTTACTCAAATACAGAAGAATATAAAACGGTAGTCCATCAAACATTGGAAATATTGGATCATTTGCCTCAACCAGAACAACGAACTCCTGAATGGTATGAGATGCGGTCTAATTTATTAACAGCGACGGCGATTTCTAAATTATTTTTTTCTGAAGCTAGAACCAATAGTGTCATTTATGAAAAATGTTGTGGGAATACAAAACCTTTTCAAATATCTATGAATGATCCGAGACATTGGGGTCAGAAATATGAACCCATTACTCGTGAAATATATGAAACTATTTATCATACAACCATAAAAGAGTATGGTTGTATAAGACATCGAGATTATCCATTTATAGGTGCATCTCCAGATGGTATTAATATTTATCCTCATTCATCTAAATATGGTCGTTTGATTGAAATTAAAAACATTGTCAATCGTGAAATAACTTGTGAACCATCGGAAGAGTATTGGATCCAAATGCAAATTCAGATGGAAGTATGTGATTTAGATATTTGTGATTTTGTCGAAACACGAATCAAAGAATGTACCGAAGAAGAATATTTTGAAAAGGTGAATACTGTTGAATTTCATGGTGTCTTATTACAATTCATGAATCCATTAAATGTGTATGATATTCATTATGAATACATGCCTCTTTTTCATACAGGAGTAATACCCTGTATAGAATATATAGAAAAATGGCGGGACGACTGTATTCAGAAATTACATGGACAATATTTGTTTTTAAAAACCTTGTATTGGTTCTTGGATGAAATATCTATTGTGGTTGTTTTAAGAAATCGTGTATGGTTTGAAAAAGCTTTGCCAGAAATTAGTCGTGTATGGAATGTTATTGAACAAGAACGCATATCTGGTTATCAACATCGCAAACCCAAAACTGTTTTGAAAAATGTAGATAATATTGATACTTGAAATATGACATTATTTTGATCTACTTTTTTTTGAATAATTTTTTTTTTTGAATGTTTTATTTTTTTTTCTGATACTTTTTCGTCCACCTATTGGTAGAATTTTTGTTGTATTTGAATTATTTGCAAATGAAAAAATATTTCCTGTTTTAATTGCTTTTAATTTTAAATCAACTGGATTACCAGTTAACAATATTTTTGTATTTGATAATTTTTTAATAGATTCAGGCAAATTTGTCAATTTATTATGAGATAAATCTAAATATTTTAATTGGTTTAAATTTCCAATGGATTCGGGAAGGTTATCTAAACCTACTTCAGATAATTTTAATGATTCTAATTTTACTAAATTTCCGATAGATTCAGGCAAATTTGTCAATTTATTATAAGATAAATCTAAATGTTTTAATTGGTTTAAATTTCCAATGGATTCAGGAAGGTTATGTAAACCTACATCACATAATAATAATGATTCTAATTTTACTAAATTTCCAATAGATTCAGGAAGATTATATAATTTATTAAATGATAAATAAAATATTTGTAAATTTTTAATATAATTTACATTTTCATCATTAATTTCATTAAAAATAGGATCAAAATTGAACAATTTGTCTAATACTGTTACTAATATAGTAGTTAACTGTGTATCGTTTTTAATAATTATTTTTTTTTCTATTGCTTTTTCTTTAACTTTTTCAATAATTTTAATAAGTTTCAAATGTTTTTTATTGGCAGTACTACCTCTAAAGAAATTTGTAATATTTAAATAATTATTGTTACTAAAAGAATAACTTTTACTACTACTATTATATGAATTCCTATAATATTTTATTTTTTCCTTTATAAATATAAATAATTTTTCTATTTCGTTATCCGTTAAATTTCTGTTATATCCATCCGGTAATTTTTTTGGTTGTTCATTATCAAAATCGTCAACTTTTGTTAGCGCAAAATCCCCATCACTATGTCGTACATAAGATAAATTTCTGTTATATCCATTAAAAAAAATATTTGGGGATTTATTTATAGGAGATATAGGATTTAATTTAATGTCATTTTTTGTTAGCGTAAAATCTGTATTATTTTGTACATCAGGTAAATTTCTGTTATATCCATTAAAAAAAATATTTGGTTGTTCATAATCAAAATTTTTTGGTATTGACTCTAATTGTTTTTTTATATATTTAGGAGATTTAGGAGGAGATTTATTTCTAGGAGATATAGGATTTAATTTGGTGTCATTTTTTGTTAGCGTAAAATCTTTATTATTTTGTACATCAGGTAAATTTCTGTTATATCCATCCGGTAATTTTTGTTGTTGTTCATAATCAAATTTTTTTGGTATTGACTCTAATTGTTTTTTTGTATATTTAGGAGATTTAGGAGGAGATTTATTTCTAGGAGATATAGGATTTAATTTGGTGTCATTATATTCATTTCTAGGAGACGGCAACAATTTTTTATTTAATTCTTTATTTTCAATATTTAATGTATTTATAGGTTCAATATGTATTTTTTGATTTTTTTTATTTCTAAAAAAATTATTATACCTATTATAACTATATTTATACCTATCATCATTTAGTTTTTTTATTGATTTTTTATTGTTTCTTTGCTTAAAGGTTTTAATTCCGAAGGTTTATACATAATAAAACTCATTATTTAAATTATGTAGATATTTAAAGTTTTAACTGTATTAAATTTTTCATAATTGTAATTAACATTTATACTTTTTTATGTTATCTATATTAATTAGCTAATATCATTATCAGAGTCAGTATCAATTATACTTTTTAATTCATAATTTAGTCAACTAAGAATCTTGTTGCAATATTTACGGTTTGTAATTCTTGCATCAATAGTTTATAAGTATAAGGGATATCCACTTTGGCGAATTCGGTTCGATTTTGGCAAGTATAACACAAATGAGTTTGAAATCCGTTTAAACAATCTACTTTGCGTTGTCCATTATTGTAACTCGCTGTTAATCCACATTTTCGGCATACATGCATACTATATTTATCCGAGGCATCCATTAATCTTTCTTTACAGAATTCGGAAATACCATGTCCAACCATAACATCGCGTTCCATTTCACCAATACGGAATCCACCATCCCGGCATCTACCTTCTGCTGGTTGTCTTGTCAAGTTAACCATAGGTCCAATTGATCGGCTATGTTGTTTATCATTAACCATATGTTTTAATCGTTGATAAAAGACGGGTCCCATGAAAACGCTGGTTTCTAATTGTCGTCCAGTTTCCCCATTGTACATGATTTCATTCCCACAACTTTCATATCCCAATTTTTGCAATTCTTGAATAATCGTTTGCATATTCAAATCATTAAACGCGGTTCCATCTCCAAACATACCCAACTCCAACAAGACTTTTCCTAATAAAGTTTCTTTCAATTGAGCAATAGTCATTCTAGATGGAATGGCGTGAGGATTTAAAATCAAATCTGGTTTTAATCCTGTCTTTGTAAAAGGCATATCTGCTTCTTCAATAATATTCCCTAAAGTTCCTTTTTGACTAGACCTTGAAGCAAATTTATCACCCATGACTGGTTTTCGAAAAATGCGTGTTCTTGTTTTGGCAAAATTATATCCATCTCCATTTCGTCCAGTAATATTTTTATCAATATAAGTTTCTTCCATAGTTCGAAAAACTTTACTCTGATCTTCATACTTGATATGTTTAGATGGATCATTACGATTTTCTTTGATAGGTGTCACTTTGGCAATAATAACATCACGATTTTCCACCAAAGTATTTTCTGGAATAAATCCTTTGCTATTTAGTTTTTCGTAATTGCCAAATTTTATTCCGCGTGTCTTATTTTTATCCGGTTTACAACGAATGATTTCATCTCGAACGACATTTTTGTCTTCATCTTTTTCTGTGTGATAAATGGTGGTTACAAATAATCCACGATCAATTGCTCCTTTATTAATCAATACACTATCTTCTTGATTGTAACCAGTGTGAGTCATGATAGCCACAAAAATCTGACAACCACTCGGCACCTTATTCAATTGAATAAAATTCATTAACCGTGTATCAATCAATGGCCGCATCGGATAAGTTAGAATATAGCCCGTTTTGTCCATGCGTTTCTCATAATTGGTGGCGTAGATGCCCATGGCTTGTTTTTGCATAGCACATTGATAAGTATTACGAGGTGCTTGATTGTGTTCAGGATAAGGTATACAAGAAGCTAGAATACCCATAATACTGCTTGGATGAATTTCGGCATGTGTGTATTGTTTACTTGGCCAATTCATGATATCTTTTTTCTTGGTATTCATGGCGATCAAGGCAAAACTTTGTTCATCTGGATCAATATATTCAATCACGGATTCTTCCAATTTTAATCCACTAATCATCAATTCATTCCAAGAGAATTCTTTTTGAGAAATGCGTTGTAAAATATCAGAATTTAGGACTAAATCATTCTTGTTTAGAATCCGCAAAACAGGTCGACAAAGACGACCACCATCTGCACAAATTCGGATTTCAGCCAAATTATAATCAAACACAACCGATGTAAAGACATTGATGATTCCACTTTGTTTCTTTCGGCGCATTTCCCTGTAAAGTTCCAAAGGAGTATCTGTGACACCAATCCAGCATCCATTGATAATGA
>Ga0209188_1002403_pt1 | contig 13898 bp, 13 predicted proteins | sample C_130625_EF_Meta_FD_187307 | JGI IMG/M metagenome (GOLD analysis project Ga0209188, IMG submission 187307) | Freshwater microbial communities from Lake Croche, Canada to study carbon cycling - C_130625_EF_MetaG (SPAdes) (version 2) | ecosystem: Environmental > Aquatic > Freshwater > Lake...
CGAAAGGGAGCGCAAATCATGGCCTTGGCGATGATCGAAAAGAAGAGCGCGGCCGAGATTAAGGTGATGCATCCCGAGCTGACGGCCCTGGTGGATGCCTACTTTCCGAACGGAATGTTTAATGGGAAGACGCTGGATTTCTGGCGGCAACTGAACGAGATCAACTTTCCCGAGTATTGGGTGAAGAGCAACGCGCACGTGCTAGCGGTACGGGGTGAATCGGACTTTGTTACTTACGATGTGGACCACAAGTTGATCGCGGACATCGTAAATCGCGCCCGTCCGGGACAAGGGAAATTTATGGTCGTGCCCAATTCAGATCACCTCTTCCACAACTTCCCCACGGAGCAAGCGAGTATGAAGAACTTTCAACGGGGCAAGTTCAACAACGATTTCGCGGGCGTGATGAAAAAGTGGATTGAAAAGGTCATGAAGTCTTCTAAGTGAGCTTCATTTTGCAACGATGGGGAGTCCGACCGGAGAAAATTCGGCGGTCGCTCCCCTCAGTTCCTGCACTTGCAACCGAGGTGGCGCCGTCGGCTGGAATCTCCGTCACGGATCCTTCGGCGAATAAGTGACGCGGCCTTATATTGTTTGGTTGTCCGTTCGGTCGGGGTCAGTGTTGAAGGTGATGGCTGCCTCAACCCGGATTTGTAACGTACTCTGATCATCGTGACTGACCTGATTGTCTTGTTTGAGCATCCCGAATGGCAGTTGCCGCTGTTCTCAGCTTTGGAGAGACGGGGGATATCGTTTGTTGCTTTCGATTTGAAGCGGGGAGCTTTTGATACCGACGGAGTACCGCCGGCAAAATTGGTGTTCAACCAGGCCAGCCCAAGTGCTTACAACCGGGGCCACGACCGGGCGGTGCCGTTGGCTCAGGCGTTGATTCGAGCCTTTGAACTGCATGGGGTCCCGGTACTGAATGGGTCGCGGGCGCTGAGTTTGGAACTGAGCAAGAGCGCGCAAGGGGCCCTGTGCCGCAGTCTAGGGATCGAGCATCCTCGTTCGGTTGCTTTTAACGATGTCGAAGCGGTCTTGGCGCAATGGACCGAGTGGCCAGCGCTGCTGAAGCCCGAGCAAGGCGGTAGCGGGGCCAGGATGTATGAGGTTCAGTCGCCCGATGAGTTGCGGCGGCTGTTTGACGAAACCTCGGAGCTTTGGCGACCGGACAATTTGATGTTGCTTCAGGAGAAGTTTGCGGTGGACCCGAATCGGGGAATCGTCCGGATGGAGTTTTTGGGGGGAGAACTTCTGTATGCGATGCGCGTGGCATCTCACGGGAGCTTTAACCTGTGCCCCTCCGAGGTGTGCAATCCGGCAGATCGGACGGCAGCAGCGGCACCGGCAGTGGAGTTTTACCCGTACCCAGAGGTTCCCGTAGAAGCCGTGGCCCAGGGGAAAAAGTTGGTCGAAGCGGGGGGCTTGGACTTGGGAGGGATTGAGTATCTGGAGGCTCCGGATGGACGATTGATCTTCTTTGATATCAATGCGAACAGCAATTTACGGCCAGCGATCGCGGCGCACTTTGGGTTTGATCCGTTCGATCGAGTCGTAGACTTTCTGGAAAAGCGAATAGCGTAGGTCGAAGGAGTACCTTGCCTTCCTCCGGCTCGGTAAAAACCACAAGAGGTTTTCCTGGTTGGTTTTGACTTGGCTGCGCACCTCATTCCGTTGGCGGTGTCGAGCCTGGAAGAAAAAATCCTCGGCAGAGGTTCTGCCATGCCTCGGATACGGCGCGCGAATTTGGAGAGGTTTAGTTTTCGCTGCGGAGTCGCGATCAAGGGGTAAAGATTGTTTGCGATGACTATAGGCCGCCCCACTAGTTCGTCCCAGTCCGACAAGTCAGGCTTTCGGCGTCCGGCGACCGTTTAGCACCACGCCGACGAGCGTGTTCTTCACCAGTAATTGGTAGCTTGCCAAAAGCAGGGTGAGACTGAATAGCATGAGGACCGAGAACTTGACGGGGGCCACCAGGGGAACCGGTGTCATGATGGATTGCAGCGCCATGATGAGGGGAAGATGGATCAGATACATCCAGTACGAGGCGTCCGAAACGTACCGGATGCCGGGATTTTCGTTTGCGAACACCCCGCGACAAAGACCGATTCCGCCGGTGATCATGAGCCAGGCGTAGCAGATCTGAAGGAAATCCGAGAGGGGGCGATTGATTGGTTGGGTGAACAACGCCATCGGGAAAACAACCAGGAGGGCGAAGGGAACGGTCAGGTATCCGTGTCGCCCCAACTGGCTCGAGGAATCGTCGGCAACAAAGTAGGCAACGCCGAAGAAGAAGAAAATGCCGTAATACGCAAGTAGGTGAGGCGGCGGAATCCAGCCGGTCGCCGTGTCGGGGCCGAAACTGTAGCCAAACATCCCCATCAGCAAGTGGGGGATCAACGTCGCCGGGATAAGCCAAAGATACCGTCTAGGGGTGATCACCCACTCACGGAACCTTTCGCTTGCTTGAAAATACTTGCGTTCGCCCGTCTTAGCCCAAAGCGCAAAGAGAGCGACCAGAATGCTTAGATCCCACAGGAACCACAGGTGGTCAAACACGTTGGTGGTGATTAGCCGCGAGAGTGGGCCGGCAACAAGAAAAGCATGGTACGCCTCGCGCGGACCGGGCGGTGGGTGTGCGGTGACTACTGAGGGCCGGTCGCTTTTGGGTAGTAACGGCAACAATTGGTCTCGTCCGGCTTGGATTTGGCTTTGGGGGCGAGGAGGGAGGCGGAGGTAGCTGATAAGGAACTGAGTGGTGGCCGCGTCGGCCCGAGCCGAATCGGACGGCGACCCACCGTTGGCATCGCGCAGGATCGGGTCGGCCCCCTTGGATAGCAAGTATCGGACGAGCTCTTCTTGACCGAGAAAAGCGGCGCTGTGGAGCGGGGTCGAACCATCGCCATTTCTCCCGTTTACGTCTGCGCCGCTTTCGACGAGGCGTTCCGCCATGTCTAGATCTCCCTGCAACGACGCCCAACTGAGTGGGGTGACTTTGAACTGGGTATCCGGCTTGTTTAACTCATCTCCCGCCCGGTACTCGCGGCGGATCGAGGTGGACGGCTCGGTCACCCTTGCGGCTACCCAATGAAGTAAGGGGATGACCGTTACCAAACCCAGCATGCACGGTATGAAAACTCGTTGGAAACGATTCTTGACGAGTTCGGGCAGACCTTTGCGACGCCAGTTCATCGCCGTAAAGAACCCGGCGAGCATGAAGAAGAGTTGCATCCGGAACCCGTGAATAGCGGACACGAAGGTGCCAAACCCGGCGAGTTGTTGGGAGTCCTGAACCGGCCATGCGGCGGGGAAATACGCCATCGCCCCGTGCAAGGCGATTCCCAGCAGCATCGCGAATGCGCGAAGTGCATCCAACTCCGGTCGGCGCGAGCTTCTGGCCGAGGCGACTAGGCGATCGGGAGCGGCCATGTAATTCTCAATTGTCTCCGTAGCTTCAGGGGATTCGCCTTGGGACGGCGAAAGTCTATCTAAGTGCGCTCAGCGTCTGCGGCTGGCTAGCCAAGCAACAACTATTTCTGCGTTCTGATCCGGGGGAAACACGGGATAGAAGACTTTCGTGATCTGACCGTTTTCAATCACCATCGTCAACCGTTTGAGCAACCGGATCCCGGCGGATTCAAACGTGGGCATTTTGATGCGATCGGTGAGTTCATAAGCGGCGTCTGACAGGAGGGGAAACGGCAGGTGAAGTCTCAAGGCGGCTTCAAGTTGGTACTCGGTCGACTGCACGGAAAGGCCGAAAAGGTGGTTCACTCCCAAACTGGATAGTTCGGCGAAGTGATCCCGAAAGGCGCAGGATTGCGGGGTGCACCCTCGGGCACCCGGAATCAGGTCCCAATTCTCCGGCAGAGGAGTATCCGGACGGCCCGTCATCGGATAGGCGTACACGACGGTAAGGCCGTGGAGCGCGGCGAGGTCGATCACAGTGCCGTCCGTGGTTGGTAGCGGAACCGAGGGAATTTCGAGTCCAACCAGGTGATCCGCGGCGCCGTCATCCACCGGAGGAGGAAGTTTCGTCCAATCAACAGACGTCAAAGACGGCATATTTCCGATTGGCTCGCTCATTCCAAAACCATACTCGGCAACGCTCCGCGATGATTTCATAAAAACTCTCTGCAAGTAATGACTTGTGAGCTCCGCTTGGACTAGCGGCAAAAATGGGACCTTTTGCACACGTGTGCATCGTATCCTGGTAAAACCTTTGCCACGTGTGTAGGAGGGGCTGGTAGTTTGGTGACGCTAGAAGATATCGCGGTGAGAGTGGGGGTTTCGCACTCTACGGTCTCGCGGGCCCTGGCGGGAAGCCCCCTGGTGAACCGAGAAACGGCCGAGCGCATTCGGATGGAGGCAGAGGCGGCGGGGTACCAGGTGAATCAAATCGCCCGTAACCTGAAAACGCAGTCCACCATGACGGTGGGGCTCATTGTCCCCGAGGTCTCCAATCCATTCTTCCCTCGCCTCATCCAAAATATCGCTGATCATCTCCGTAGCGAGGGGTATGCCCTGCACTTACAGTTGAGCGGGGCCATGCAGCAGGATGAATCAGCTTCATTGGCGTCACTGCTGAGTAATCGCGTCGACGGTGTTCTCTTGGTCACCGGTGAGCAAGGGCTGGTTGCGAGAGAAGGGGTCGAGTTGCTCCAGCGAGCGAAAGTGCCGGTGGTTCTCATGGGATGGGTTGAGAATCCACCCGACGTGGACATCGTGACCGGCGATGATGCCGCGGGTGGCTATGCCCTGGCCGAGCATCTGGTAGGACTTGGGCACGAGCGGATCGCGATTGTCGGTAAGGAACCCCATCGCGGAAACTACGATCGCCTCCACGGATTTATGAAGGGGCTGGAAGCGCACGGGATATCGCTGAGCGGGAACATGTTTGAGATCGCCCAGTCCTCCGATGAAATCCGGGAAGCGGTTAAACGACTCGTATCCCTCCCGTCGGCTCCCACCACGATCTTCGCCTATCAAGACTCGATGGCCATTGAGGTGTACCGAACTTTGGCCGCGATGGGGATTTCCATTCCCGGGCAGATGAGTGTCGTTGGCTTCGATGATCTCTACCTGGCCTCGGTGCTTTCGCCCCCGCTGACAACGGTTGGCGATCATATTGATCCCCTGACCTTTCAGTTTGTTGACGCCCTATTGCGACTCATTCGGAAAGAGGACCGCCAGGGTCCGCGGGTCAAGGTGATTTCCCCCAAACTGATCGTGAGGGCCTCTACCGCCCCTCCGCGATCGCCCTCAGATTTACTCGTCGGAGAAACAACATGAAAGGAAAACAGATATCAAAGGTGATGTTCGGGACCGCCATTGGGATGGCATGGGTGGGTCAGGCCGGTGCGGTGGCGATGCCGCAAAGCAAGTCAGTGCCAGCCACCCAGGAGATGCTGCTAAATGGTGATTTCAAAGCCGGAATGAAGGTATGGAAACTGGAGGAATCGGGAGCCAAAGGGAAGGCGGAAGTGGTAAACGAGGGACCTTCCGGAAAGCCAGCCCTGCGACTCAACGTATTAGCGGTGGGAGATCAGTCGTGGAGACTACAACTACACCAGTCGCTGCTCAAGATTTCAAAAGGGAAATCCTACCGATTCGATTTTTGGGTGAAGGCGGCGCGGGCCGGCAAAATCACGGTGAATTGCATGCAAAACCATGCACCGTGGGAGCACCACGGGGCGGCAACGGAGATTGAAGTCGGGCCGACTTGGAAGAAAATTTCTTTTCCCTTCACCGGACCTTGGACGGATGACAATGCACGAGTCACCTTGACCAATCTGGGAACGGAAGTGGGGCAGACCTACTGGTTTGCGGCTTGCTCGCTGAAGGAGGTGAAGAAGTGAAGCTTTGGGCCGTGATCGGCGGAATGAGTTTGGCGGGGGCAGCGCTTTGTGCGCCACCCATGCTACGAGTCAAGGGGAACAAAATCGTTGACCCTCAAGGAAGAGTTGTTCGATTACAGGGCGTAAACGTGCCGAGTCTAGATTGGAGTCCGACGGGTGAAAATGTCCTTCAGTCCGTGGAGGTTGTTCTTGGCCGATGGAATGCGAACGTCATTCGGGTTCCGCTTACCCAGGATCTTTGGTACGGCTATTACCGGGGCAACCGCGCGAAGGATGGTGGCGAGGCCTACCGGAAACTGGTGGACCGAATCGTCAAGATGGTTTCGGACCGAAACGCCTACGTGCTACTGGACCTCCACTGGTCCAACGGAGGAAAGTGGAACCAGTACGTCGGCCAGCATTGCATGCCCGATGAGCTGAGCGTGACCTTCTGGAAGGACTTCGCGGCCCGTTACAAGAACAATCCCGCCGTATTGTTTGACCTCTACAACGAGCCGCACGATGTTTCGTGGGAAGTTTGGCGAAATGGAGGCGTCGTGGAGGAGCGCAACAGCGACCCGAGTCGCGGAACCTATCTCAAGTACCGAACCCCGGGAATGCAAAAACTGGTCGACACGGTTCGGGCCACCGGGGCCAAGAACATCGTTCTCGCCGGCGGACTTGACTGGGCGTACGATTTGCGGGGCGTACTCGACGGCTATGCCTTGACGGACACCAAGGGGAATGGCGTTGTCTACGCGACCCATATCTACCCGTGGAAGAAGGAATGGGACACCAACGTCACCCCGGTGACCAAAAAGTATCCGGTCTTCGTGGGGGAAGTGGGGACGAAACCGTGGAAGCAGGGCGACCCGCCGCACGAAAATGTTTACACCGAGACTTGGGCGCCGGAAGTCATCGCGTACATCAACCGGCATCAGCTGAGTTGGACCGCGTGGAGCTTTCATCCGAGCGCGAATCCGTGCCTCATCACGGGATGGGATTACTCGCCCACTACTTACTGGGGGGCTTACGTGAAGGAAGCTCTCGCCAAGCAAGCAAAGAAGAAAAACAAATGAATACGGCAAATATCAACGGAAAATGGGCTCTGGTCACCGGAGCAAGTCGAGGCATCGGACGTCAAGTGAGCTTGGCATTGGCGGACCGAGGCTGCAATGTGATCCTACACAGTCGCGACTCTTCGCACACCGAAGCTTTGGCAAAGGAAATCACCGATAAGGGGGTTGAGGTGATGCAGGTTTCGGCGGAACTGGCGAAGCCGGAGGCGGTTGAGGCAATGGTGCAGACACTACTGGTAAGCGGCCGCAGCATCGATATCGTCTACAACAATGCCGCCATCATGACGCCGTACCGGTCAGAGTGGACGGTGGTTCCGGGGGATGACTTGCGGCTGAGCTTTGAAGTGAACGTTACGGCGTTAATGCGAATCTGCCACGCTTTCCTGCCGGGCATGATTGAGCGCGGGTGGGGGCGCATCATTAATGTCACCTCAGGAATTGCCGACCAACCGGAGTTGATTGCCTACGCGGTATCGAAGGCGGCGGTGGACAAGTTCGTGATGGATACGGCACCAAAGCTGGCGGGGACGGGCGTGATGATGAATCTACTGGATCCAGGCTGGCTGCGAACGGATTTGGGTGGTCCAAACGCGCCGGGAGCGGTCGAGTCGGTGATTCCTGGGGCATTGGTTCCGTGCCTACTGGATGATGGAACTTCTGGCAAGTTGTACCGAGCGCAGGATTACGTCGATTCCGTGATCTAAACTCGCTAGCATGGCAAACCGAGTTCTTGTGATTAGTGGCGACCAATATCATCCGGCTTCGGATGTGTTGGAAGGTCTGACGGCAATCGGAAGGGAGGGTGTGAATTTTGAGCTCGCCCCTTCCGGACCGTTTACCATGGGGAATCATTCGTACGACGCGATTGTCTTTGCAAAGCTAAACGTTTCGTCGCCTACGGACCAGACTCCGTGGGTGACCCCAGAAATGGATCAGGAAATCGGAGAGCGGATTTTGACCGGCACCGGATTCTTGGTGATTCATGCCGGGACGGTGGGTTACTCAAACTCGCCGACCATTCGACGGATCACGGGAGGACAGTTTGTGCATCATCCCGAACCGTGCGACGTGACCGTCTCACCCGTCGGGGAGTTTGGCGTCGCGAGCGATCCGTTTACCATTTGGGATGAGCATTATTTTGTGGAAACGGACCCGACCGTTGAGGTTATCCTTGAGGCCGAATCTATCCACGGACGTCAACCCGCCGGTTGGACGAATCGACACGGATCGGGGCGAGTTTGTGTTCTCACCCCGGGTCACTTTACGGCCGTTTGGCAAGATGCGGGCTTTCTGGAACTGGTTCGTTACGGTTTGGAGACAGTTATAAATGGATAACGTAGCGCTGGTGACGGGAGCCGATCGTGGCCTTGGATTTGGTCTGACGAAGGCGCTGCTCGAACGGGACTGGACGGTGTTGGCCGGGAGTTTCCTAGATTGGCCAGAACTGGGCTCGCTGGCATCGGCACACCCCGGCAAACTGAAAATTCTGGATCTGGATGTGAGTTCCGATGAGTCGGTGCGGGCGGCTGCCCAGATGGCAACCAACGAGGTGAGCAAGGTCGATCTACTCATCTGTAATGCGGCGGTGCAACTGTCCACTCGCGTGGAAAGCATTCGCGATGATCTCAACTTCGATCACATGCATAAAGAATTCGATGTCAACACGCTGGGCCCACTGCGAGTGACGAAGGCGTTGCTGCCACTCCTTCAATCCAGCCCGATGAAGCGGATTTGTTTCGTATCGTCCGAGGCGGGCAGCATCGGGGAGAGCCAACGGACGGGTTGGTTTGGCTACTGCATGTCGAAAGCGGCGCTCAATATGGCGGCCAAGAATATTCATAACGACCTTGCCCCCCGGGGTTACGGGATCCGGCTGTACCATCCCGGATGGATGAGAACTTACATGAGCGGGGAAAAGAACTTGGAAGCTCATTACGAGCCCGAGGAAGCGGCACAGTTTGCGCTTGCTCATTTTCTTGCCGAGCGGGATGATTCGCGGCTGAACCTGGTGGATTGGCAAGGCCGAGAGATGCCTTGGTAGGAGAATGAGCGCGCGGTGACGAGATTTCAAACTTCACTTATCACCCGCGCGTGGGGTTGGAAAAGGTTGCAAGTGCATTCCGTGACCACCTAACCTTGGACAACGGGACCACCACTCTAGTTGGACTCTGTGTGTTCGGAAAGTATGCGATTCGAGTCACCCATTCCCCGGTCCTAGCCGACTCGGCGACCCTTTTCGCCGTGTCTTGAAATTGAGGAAAAGAGTGCGTAAAGCCAATCGGCATCGCCTGAGCTGTGGTCGCGGAGATAGTGCGGCCGTCGTGAGGAGGCCGGTAAGATTGCGTCGTGGGAGTCACGATTCGGGCAATTCGCGGCGAGGAATGGGATGAGGCACTGAGGCTTTGGGAAACCGTGTTCGAGGTCGGCCCGTGGCTGTTCGACAGCCTTCACCGTGGCACCGAAGATCGCAATTGGGAGCATTGCGGCGTGGCGGTAAGCGAAGATGGCCGACTCCTGAGCGCGGTGGACCTTTTTATGCGGCCGGTACGCGACGGGGACGGAACGCCGACCAAAGTGGCGGCGGTTGGAAGCGTGGCGACCTTAGAGGAAGCGCGCAAGCAGGGGCTGAGCGGGCGCCTGTTAGAGCGCGCCCTCGGTGTAATGGCCGACGAAGGATGCGCCTGGTCGCATCTCTTCACGGGAACGCATCACCACTACCGCCGGTATGGCTGGTTCGACGCTCCCCTCCAGACTCGCTTTGGAGACCTACGTACGGACCTCGGCGCGCCGGTCGAGGCGGAGATTCTCGACGACGCGGGGATTGATGCTTGGCTCGACACCTTCGCCGGATGGTGGACTTTGGAGAACGCGCGGCGACCGCTGGTGCATGTGAGATCGGCGCACTACTGGAAGACCGCAATCCGACCCCGCATGGGCCAGGGGTCAATCCACGAGGAACGCAAAGTGATCCTCGTCCGCGACCAAGGGACACCGTACGGATACGTGGTGTACGAGACGAATCCAGATCAGCCGAAAGTGCTTGAGATTGCGGGAAATGCCGAGCGGGGGCTACGCGCATTTGCTCAGACCATCAGGAGTGGGAATGTCGCGTTCGATGTGCCGTTCGACGAGCCCTGGAACTCGGCAATCACGGGGATCGTCCAGGCGGTCGAATTGGTGCCCGCCCCCTGGTCCATGGCGCGGGGGCTACCACTAGGAATGAACGATGATGAGGTGAAGGCGATCTTTGCTGCGCCCGGAGCCCATCACTGGCAGCTGGATAACTTCTGATGATTCTCCGGGTGGAGCCTCGAAACCTCGTCACCGACACGGACCCTCCCTGGCCGTCACCGACGTGCTACCGGAGGAAGAGCGACTCGCCCACGGTCCAAAAGCCACTCTGGCCGAGCTAGCCAATTGCTAGTATTCTTGTAACCGTGACGCCAGAGAGCTTTGTTGTGAAGTGGAAAGCCACCACGACCAGCGAGCGGGCGAGCGCTCACTCGCATTTCAACGACCTCTGCGAGCTTCTCGGTGAGCCAAAGCCGCACGATGTGGACCCAAACGGTGAGTGGTACGCCTTCGAAAAGGGAGCCACCAAAACCACGGGCAGCGAAGGCTGGGCCGACGTCTGGAAACAAAACTGCTTTGCGTGGGAATACAAGGGAAAGCACAAGGACCTCGACAAGGCGTTTGTTCAGCTTCAGCAATACGCGGTGGCGCTCCAAAACCCGCCCTTGCTTATCGTTAGCGATATCGAGCGCATCCGCATCGTCACCAACTGGACGAACACCGTTAGCATCAAGCACGAGCTAACGCTCGACGACCTTCTGATCCCCTAAAAGCGGCGACTGCTCAAAAACGCGTTCAATGGTTCCGAATCGCTCAAGCCAACCGAACGGCGCGACCAGCTCACGACAAAGGTCGCCGACAAGTTCGCGAAGCTTGCCCAAGAGCTTGGTGAACTTGGTCACGAAGCCCAGACGGTGGCCCACTTCATCAATCGCCTCGTGTTCTGCATGTTCGCCGAAGACATCGGTATCTTGCCCGATCGGCTGTTCACAAAATTGGTCGAGAAGTCGTTGAGGGAACAGGCCAATTTTGACCGCTACGCCTCCGAGCTTTTCAAGGCGATGTGCACCGGCGGTAGCTTCGGGCTAGACCAAATCGCGTGGTTCAACGGCGGCCTGTTCGATGACGGCACCGCCCTGCCTCTCGATGCTCGTCAGTTGCGCACGGTGGCCGAAGTCGCCAAAAACGATTGGAGCGCGATTGATCCGTCTATCTTCGGCACCCTGTTCGAGCGGGGACTCGATCCGGCCAAACGTAGTCAGTTGGGCGCCCATTACACCGACCCGGAGAACATCATGCGCATCGTCGAACCGGTCGTTTTGCGGCCGCTTCGCAAAGAGTGGGAAGAGACCAAGGCCAAGATTGAGCAAGCCAAGCAGCTTGCCAAACGTAAGGCCCTGCTCGCGGCATACCTCGAACGGCTCCGGGCGGTGAAGGTGCTCGACCCCGCATGCGGCTCCGGCAACTTTCTCTATCTGGCGCTCAAAAGTCTCAAGGACTTTGAGCTTTTCGTCTTGCTCGAAGCCGAAGCGCTGGGGCTGGAAAGAGCCTTTCCCGAACTCGATGTGGCGTGTGTGAAGGGCATTGAGCTGAGCCCCTTTGCCGCTGAGCTTGCGCGGGTCACAGTGTGGATCGGCGAATTGCAGTGGCAGATCGAACACGGCTTTGACGTGCAGCGCAACCCCATCCTCCGCGCGCTCGAGACGATTGAGAATCGGGACGCACTGCTTGAAACGGTTGAATCGCACGATGGTGAGACTGCGGAGAGTTTAACTCTCCCCGCCACCTGGCCCGCCGCCGACTTCATTATCGGCAACCCGCCCTTCATCGGCGACAAAAGGATGCGCGAGGAGTTGGGCGACGAATATACGGAGACGCTTCGCCGAATTTACCGGGCAGTGGTTCCTGGTGGTGCGGACTTCGTCTGCTACTGGTTCGCAAAATTGCTGGCACAGAATGAGTTGGGTGTCAAAAGAGTCGGCTTGGTTTCAACGCAAATGATCCGCCGAGGTCGAAACAACGAAGTCATACGATCTTTGACAGCTAGCGGATTTCGCTTGTTCGACGTTTGGCAGAACGAGCCTTGGCATGACAACGGAGCCCTTGTTCGCACTTCGATTGTGTGTCTACTTGCTCCAAACGAAAGGCCAGATACTCTGCGCATCGACAGCAAACCAACTGATCGGATCAACGTGGATCTATCGGGGGGACTTGATCTTTCTGGTGTCCAGCCGCTGGCCGCCAATGCAGGATTGAGCATCAATGGAGTATCGCGGGCGGGGCGATTCAACGTACCGGAAGCGACTGCGCTCGATTGGCTGCTCCTTCCGAATCCGAATGGTCGTCCCAACAGCGACGTACTAAGCCCGACTTGGGGGGCCGACGACTTGGGCGGCTACTGGAGTGGAGAATGGCTGATCGACTTTGGATGCGATATGGCTGAACAAGACGCTGCGCTTTACGCCGCACCGTTTGAATGGATCGAGGAGTACGTCAAGCCGGTACGCGCTGTCAACAACAGGCCAACACGACGTGATAAGTGGTGGATTCATGGCGAACCACGACGTGGGATGCGGCAAATGCTTGTCGGAAAGACTCGTCAATTAGTGACTGGTGAGTCGATGGTCCAGCGGTTCTTTAGGTGGTTATCGGTTGAAGTGCTGCCTGATCACAAACTGGTTGTGTTTGGTATGGATGACGACTACTCACTCGGGGTCCTAGAAAGTCGAGTCCATCGCGTATGGGCGAAGGCACTGAGTAGTCAGCAAGGCGTCGTGAACAACGATGTTTACCCAGCTTCACGTACATTTGGTACCTTCCCATTCCCACCCGACGCTCAGCGCCAAGCGATCAGCGATGCGGCATGCGAACTGAACGAACTGCGCGAGAACTATCTCAATCCGCCCGAGTGGACGACAGAAGAGACCCTCAACTTTCCCGCCACCGTCGGCGGCCCGTGGCATCGGTGGATTCCCAACGGGGACAGCCTGACGAATGGTTCTGTTGCCGAGGCGCATTACGTCCGACGGGTGGCCAGACCGGGCGCGCGGGCGATGGTTGCCGCCCGCACGTTAACCAAGCTGTACAACGAACGACCGGCTTGGCTCCGCCACGCGCACGAAAAGCTCGACATCGCCGTCGCCACCGCCTACGGTAACGATCCGCAGATCCCCGAGCCAGATCTCTTAGCATTCCTGCTCAATCTCAATTTGGCCCGGTCTGCGTCCCATCCTTAGTAACGGCCTGGTTGAGCATTCCCTGCGGTACGCGCGGTTCATCCAAAACAATCCCGAGCAGACGGCTCTCCTTAACGTGCCGAACGCGCACCGGGTTTACAAATCCGAAACGGGCGAATCACCGTCGGTAACGCGCGCTCGGTCGATCAACGAATCGCTTGCGACTCCGCGGGTGCCGTTGCATGTCCGAAAGGACGCGAAAGGATAAAAGTTGGCTTGCCACGTGGATTCTGTACGGCTGAACCCCGAGATTCCCAAACTTCACTTATAATCCCAGGGTGGCGTTGGGATTGGTTTCGGTTTTTGTAGCGGTGAGCTTTGCGCAGGATGGCGCGGCGAAGCCGGTGTTTAAGGATGGTCAGGCGCAGGTGGTACCGGCGTTTTCCACGGCGGGAGACTGGGTTCGGGAGCGTCTCTGGGTTGAGACCGAGTTTGATTCGGACCGGGACGGTAAGCGAGACCGGGTGCACGTGGATGTCACGCGGCAGAAGCAGACCGATACCGAGGGGCTGAAGGTGCCCGTGATTTACGAGTCGTCGCCTTACTTCGCGGGGACCGGGGACGGGCAATCGATCCTATGGGACGTGAATCAGGAAGTGGGGGCAGAGCCGCCGCCCCGCGTTACCCATCCGAACGTTCCCTTTGATCCGAAACGAACGCGAATTTCTGAGTCG
>Ga0209188_1002406_pt1 | contig 13860 bp, 15 predicted proteins | sample C_130625_EF_Meta_FD_187307 | JGI IMG/M metagenome (GOLD analysis project Ga0209188, IMG submission 187307) | Freshwater microbial communities from Lake Croche, Canada to study carbon cycling - C_130625_EF_MetaG (SPAdes) (version 2) | ecosystem: Environmental > Aquatic > Freshwater > Lake...
GGATGCTTATCGAAATGAAAAAGCACCTTATAGAAACAGAAAAGCACCTTATAGAAGTTCATCGGATGCCTATCGAAATGAAAAAGCACCTTATAGAAACAGAAAAGCACCTTATAGAAGTTCATCGGATGCCTATCGAAATGAAAAAGTACCTTATAGAAACGGAAAAGCACCTTATAGAAGTTCATCGGATGCCTATCGAAATGAAAAAGCACCTTATAGAAACAGAAAAGCACCTTATAGAAGTTCATCGGATGCCTATCGAAATGAAAAAGTACCTTATCGAAACGGAAAAGCACCTTATAGAAGGTCATCGGATGCCTATCGAAATGAAAAAGTACCTTATAGAAACGGAAAAGCACCTTATAGAAGGTCATCGGATGCCTATCGAAATGAAAAAGCACCTTATAGAAATATAAAGCAGCCCTTCAAAATAAAAATGTAGCCCATCAAAATGAAAAGTACCTTATCAAAACTGATTAGTACCTTATCAAAACTGAAAAGTACCTTATCAAAACTGAAAAGTACCTTATCAAAATTGATTAGTACCTTATCAAAACGGAGTTAATCAAGTGAGAAATATTTCTACATAAATTTTTAATCAAGAAGAATAGTCAATAAGTAATGAATGAATAATTGATCATTAGAAATAGATGGGTAAAACATAGCTAGTTTTTCATGATTTACTATTGATTAAAAAACATTATCGTATATATTAAATAATTCATACAAAACAACCTTTTGTAATTTCAAGCGAAGCAGCTATTTTCGCCACCACATTTTTTGATTGGTGTTTAAAAAATAGTATCATCCCAGTTGAAATAGGCATTTATAAATAAGTTAATAAATTAATATGGCATACGATGTAATTGTTTTAGGTAGTGGTCCTGGTGGATATCCTGCTGCTATTCGCGCTTCACAGTTAGGTTTTAAAGTAGCGATAATAGAAAAAGAAAGTTTGGGTGGTGTTTGTTTAAATTGGGGATGTATCCCAACAAAAGCCTTGCTTAAGAGTGCACAAGTGTATGATTACTTAAAACATGCCGAAGATTATGGAATAAGTGCTACAGGTGTTACCCACAATTTCGATGGTGTAATTAAACGTAGCCGTGGTGTTGCAGATAAAATGAGTAAAGGCGTTCAATTCTTAATGCGTAAGAATAAGATTGAAGTCATTATGGGGTATGGTAAAATCAAAGCCAAAGGACAAGTAGAAGTTACAGCTGCTGACGGTTCAAAGCAAATAGTAGAAGGAAAATATATTGTAATAGCAACAGGTGGTCGTGGTCGTCAGTTACCAAATTTGCCTATTGATGGTAAAAAAATTATTGGCTACCGCGAAGCAATGGTGCTTCCAAGTCAGCCTAAGAGCATGATTATCGTAGGTAGTGGTGCAATAGGAGTGGAGTTTGCTTATTTCTACAATAGTATGGGAACGAAAGTGACAATTGTAGAGTTTTTACCTCGTATTGTTCCTGTAGAAGATGAAGATATCAGCAAAGAATTAGAAAAAAGCTATAAAAAGCAAGGAATAGAAATATTGACCAACTCTTCTGTTGAGAGTGTTGATACAACAGGTGCAGGTGTAAAAGCACAAGTAAAAAAACAAGATGGTAGTTTTATTACTTTAGAAGCTGATATTGTTCTAAGTGCAGTAGGAGTTGTAGCTAACATTGAAAACATTGGTTTAGAAGAATTAGGCATCAAAACTGAAAAAGGAAAAATTGTTGTAGATAAATATGGTCAAACAAGCGTTACTGGTATTTTAGCCATTGGTGATGCTACTCCGGGCCAAGCATTGGCACACGTAGCTAGTAAAGAAGGTATTAATGCTGCTGAATTTATTGGATACAATGAAAAGAAATTGCACCATTTGCCTGATGCAATAGATTATGGCAATATTCCTGGTTGTACTTATTGCACTCCAGAAATTGCTAGTGTAGGATTTACTGAAAAAGCAGCAAAAGATGCAGGCTTTGATATAAAAGTAGGTAAGTTTCCATTCATGGCAAGCGGAAAAGCAAGTGCTTCTGGCAATACAGAAGGTTTTGTAAAAGTAATTTACGATTCAAAATATGGTGAGTTATTAGGTGCACATATGATAGGTACTAACGTAACTGAAATGATTGCTGAAGTGGTAACTGCAAGAAAATTGGAAACAACTGCTCATGAAATATTGAATGCAGTTCACCCACATCCAACAATGAGTGAAGGCTTTAAAGAAGCAACTGCAGTAGCTTATGGCGAAGCAACTGATATTTAAAATGATTATTATATAGCATAAATTAAGAAGACTTGTCTGTAAAAAGGCAAGTCTTTTTTGTTTATAGGGTTAAATTAAATGAATGTATATTTTGTAGTTTAAACATTTCGGTTATTTTTACCACCGTAATAGAAACACACTTATGGCGGATAAAAGATATATTCTTAATAAAGAAGTTGCAGAGCAAAAATTGCAAAGGATGGCATTGGAAATTGCCGAGCAAATAGGCGATGACAATTCTGAGTTAATAATAATTGGAGTAAGGAACAGTGGAAAAGCAATTGCTGATAAGATTGGCAAATTGTTGAAAGCTGAAATTAAAGCACCCATAAAAATTATTTCAGTAATACTAAATACGATTACACCAAAAGAAGTTTTTCTAAGTGACCCATCAATTGATTTAAACAATAAAAATATTATTGTAGCAGATGATGTGGTGAATAGTGGTAAAACCTTGCTTTATGCTTTACGTCCCTTACTTTATTTTCAGCCTAAAAGAATACAAACATTGGTGTTAGTAGAAAGGATGCACAAATTGTATCCAATTAAATCTGATTATATAGGTCTTACAATAGCAACTACATTACAAGAAAATATAGTTGTAGAATCTGTAGATGGAGAAGTTGCTGGAGCTTATATAGTATAAATGGAAACCTAATCTTGGTTATTATAATAACAATAAAATCTTTTCATAAAATTAAAATAATATAAAATGGATGCTGCTATTTTGGAAAAAGTACAAGTTTGGTTAGATGGCAATTACGATGCTGTTACAAAAGAAACAATCGAAAAATTACAAAAAGAAAATCCCAATGAATTAGTAGAGAGTTTCTATACTAGCTTGGAATTTGGAACTGGTGGTTTAAGAGGTATCATGGGTGTTGGAACCAATAGAATGAATAAATATACTGTTGGTATGGCTACTCAAGGATTTTCAAATTACCTGCTAAAAACTTTTCCTAACGAAGAAATAAAAGTAGCTGTTGCCCATGACAGCAGAAACAATAGTCGATTCTTTGCAGAAACAACCGCTGCTATTTTTGCTGCAAATGGTTGCAAAGTGTTTTTGTTTGATGCTTTAAGACCCACTCCAGAATTAAGTTTTGCCATAAGAACACTTGGTTGTAAAGCTGGTGTTGTTTGTACTGCAAGCCACAATCCTAAAGAATACAATGGATATAAAGCGTATTGGGATGATGGTGGTCAATTAGTGCCTCCACATGATAAAAATGTAATTCTTGAAGTAGAAGCCATTAAAAGTGTAGATGATATTAAATTCACTGGTGGTGAAAGCAATATTACCATCATTGGAAAAGATATGGACGATGCCTACATTGCTATGGCAAAAGGATTAAGTGTTTATCCTGATGTGATTGCAAAAGAGCATGATTTAAAAATAGTATATACACCAATTCATGGTACAGGTATTATGCTTGTTCCAAAAGTATTGGCTGCATTTGGCTTCACGAATGTGAATGTTGTAGAATCTCAAGCTACTCCTGATGGCGATTTCCCAACAGTAGCTTATCCAAATCCAGAAGAAAAAGAAACCATGAGCCTTGGTCTTGAACAAGCCAAAGCAATGGATGCCGATATACTTTGTGGTACCGATCCTGATGCCGATAGAGTTGGTGTAGGTGTGAAAAATCATAAAGGAGAATGGGTGCTGATGAATGGCAACCAAACTGCAGTTTTAGCATTTGCATACATGATGGAAGCAAGAAAATCTAAAGGTATTGCCCAAGCAAATGATATGGTAGTTTCTACTATTGTAACTACTGAAATGATTAATGTAATAGCCAAACAAAACGATGTAGCTTGTTACAATGTACTAACAGGGTTTAAATGGATTGCAGAAAAAATTAAAGAATTAGAAGGGGTTAAAAACTACGTAATAGGTGGTGAGGAAAGCTTTGGATTAATGATTGGCGATCAAGTTCGTGATAAAGACGCAGTTAGTTCTGTTGCTTTAATGTGCGAAATGGCTGCTTTTGAAAAAGCTAAGGGAAGAACCTTATTTGATAAAATGATTGATTTGTATATCCAATACGGATTCTATTATGAATCATTAATCAGCATAACCAAAAAAGGAATGAACGGGCAAAAAGAAATTGCTGATATGATGACTGGTTTCAGAGAGAACCCTCCTGCAACTATCAATGGAAGTAAAGTAATTACTCAATATGATTACCAACTTCAAATTGAGAAAAATTTGGTAACCGGAGAAACATTCCCTCTTACTTTACCAAAAAGCAATGTATTGCAGTTTGTAACTGAAGACGGAAGTAAAATCTCAGCAAGACCAAGTGGCACTGAACCTAAGATTAAATTCTATTTCAGTGTGAATACACAGTTGCCAAACAGAGAATTGTTTGACGAAAAGTTTGATGAGCTTAAAGCTAAAATAGATGGCATTATTTCAGATTTACAATTGAAATAATTAAGTAATAATCATTGAATGAAACACAAAGTATAGGGTGATACTTCCCCAAATACTTTGTGTTTTTTTGTTTTAAAACTTAAAGGAAAATGAGTAAAATATATCGTTGGGGAATATTAGGAGCGGGAAGAATTGCTGATAAATTTTGTACGGCTATCAATTTTAGTGCAGCTTCTAAAGTGTATGCTGTGGCTTCTACAAATGACATTAAAGGAAAACAATTTGCAGAGAAGTTTCAAGCGCCTATTGTTTATAATAATTACCAATCATTGGTAGAAGATGAGAATGTAGATGTAGTTTACATAGCAACTCCGCATCCTTTTCATTATGAACAAGCCCTTTTATGTTTAAATACTGGCAAGCCTGTGCTTTGTGAAAAGCCATTGAGTATGAATTTTCATCAATCTAACTCAATGATTGCCCTAGCACAAAAGAACCAACTCTTTTTAATGGAAGCAATGTGGACAGCTTGTATGCCATTCATGCATAAAATAAAAGAGATTATTCAGGCAGGCTTAATTGGCGATGTGCAATTTGTACAAGCTGCATTATGTTTCAAAGCGCCTTTAGATTTTGAAGATAGACTATATAATAAAGCATTAGGCGGTGGTTCTGTTCTCGATGTAGGCGTATATGTGATTTCTTTTGCAACAATTTTATTAGGAAAGCCTCAATCTATTAAATCATTTAAAAAGATAGCTGTTACAGATGTGGATGAAACCGCCAACATTATTTTAGAATATGCTAATGGCACACAAGCGCACTTGCTTTGCTCTATAGGAATGGATGTGCCAATGGAAGCTAGTATTATAGGAACAAAGGGAAGTATTGAAATAAAAGACCCATGGTTTAAAACCGAAAGTTTTACTTTAAAAATAGAAAACCAATTAGAAAAGCAATTTAACATTCCCCATTTGTGCAATGGATTTGAATATGAAGTAGCCGAAGTGGAAAATTGTTTGAATCAAAATCAAATACAAAGCAATCTATTTTCTCATCAATTATCGCTCACAGTTAGTGAAATTATGGACGCTGTTCTTCAAGAAACTAATTAATGTGAAAGCGTGTTTTGATTTATGTTTGTAGCAAATTATGGCAAAGGAATATATAGATACTTATCAGCACAAATACTTAAGAAAAGAACTCATTAATCAACTTAAAACTAAAGGAATAACCGATCAAAAAGTATTAGAGGCATTGGGGAATATTCCACGTCATTTTTTCTTAGACAGCGCTTTCGATAAGATTGCTTATGAAGATAGGGCATTTCCGATAGGAGAGGGACAAACCATTTCTCAACCTTATACTGTTGCATATCAAACACAATTGTTGCAAATAAAACGCAATGAAAAAGTGCTTGAAATTGGTACAGGAAGTATTTATCAAACCACTATTTTGGCTGAGCTTGGTGCGAAAGTTTATACCATTGAACGTCAGAAAAACTTGTTTGAGCAAAACAAATTGTATCCTTATAAAAGCAAATACTTAAATATTAAATTCTTTTGTGGAGATGGTTTTGAAGGCTTGCCTACCTATGCACCATTCGATAAAATATTAATTACGGCTGCTGCTCCTTTTATTCCGCCAAAATTAGTTGAACAGTTAAAAGAAGGAGGGTTCATGGTGATACCAATTGGGGAAGGTGAAAAACAACAAATGCTACGTTTAACCAAAATGCCAGATAATACTTTACAAGAAGAAACTTTTGAAAATTTTTCATTTGTTCCTATGTTGACGGGTATTCAGAGATGATATAAGGCAGTTCTAGCCCTATTCTCAAATTAACACCAGAATTACGATTCCAGTACTACTTCTATCTCGGATGAGCTATGAAATTACGATTCCAGCCCTGATGTGAGGTCACAGGAGCTATGGAATTACGATTCCATACCTGATGTAAGGTCACTGGAGCACTGAAATTACGATTCCATACCTGATGTAAGGTCACTGGAGCACTGAAATTACGATTTCATACCTGATGTAAGGTCACTGGAGCACTGAAATTACGATTTCATACCTGATGTAAGGTCACGGGAGCTATAAAATTACGATTTCATACCTGATGTGGGCAAAATGTTATATCCTAAGACATACATTTTAAATAAATCTGTGATGCTTTTGAAGTGATACATTACATTTGTTCCCACTTCAAGCGGCGATGGCGAAATTGGTAGACGCACTACCTTGAGGTGGTAGCGCCTTTACGGGTATGGGAGTTCGAATCTCCTTTGCCGCACAAAAACCTAGGGATATTTCTCTAGGTTTTTTTATTTTCAGCTTACATAGCGTTTAATTAACCTAATCATCAGGTTATTTACCACAATTAACAATCATTCTATACTGAAAAGAATGGGCTACCCTTACTTTTGGCTGAACCTTTAAATAAAAGCATGAGATCTATTCAAGCGAATGACTGGGTAAATAATTATGGCGATATGTTGTACAATTATACCTTAATAAGGGTGAATGATAAGGGTATAGCAGAGGATATTGTTCAAGAAACATTTTTAAGTGCATGGAAAAGTAGGGAAACCTATAAAGCAGAAGCTTCTGAGAAAAGCTGGTTATATGCCATCTGTAAAAACAAAATCATCGACTATTACCGTAAGAAAAGTACCCAAAAAGAACAGTATGCTGAATTGGATAATTCAAATGATTTTTTTGATGAAGCTGAGCATTGGACTAAAGAAACTGCTCCTAATGAATGGGGTATTCAATACAACCAACCTGTAGAAACGAAAGAGTTTTATGGTGTTTTAGAGAAATGCAAGAAGAAATTGCAATCCATGCAAGAGAAGGTGTTTGTGATGAAATATTTGGAGGATTTAGATGCAGCAGAAATCTGTAAGGTTTTAGGAATCACTTCGTCGAACTATTGGGTGATTATTCACCGTGCAAAATTGCAGTTGAGAAAATGTATTGAAACAAATTGGATGACAATCTAATAAAGGGTAAGTATGAACATTATTAATATCACTTGTAAAAAGGCTACTTACCTTATTACTAAGAAAGAACATAAAGCAATAGGCATTTGGGAAGGAATTAAGTTGAAAGCACATTTGGCTATTTGTAGTGCATGTAAACTATTTGAAAAACAAACTGGATTTATAATTGCCAATGCAAAACATGCACATTCAAATATAGAACTAGATAAGAATGTAAAAGCCAAGATTGTGGAAAAGATGGAGAAAAGTTAGTTGTTGGGGCAAGAAGAATTGAGGCAAAGAGGCAAAGAGGTAATAATACTAAAGATGCCAAAAAATCAATAGCCATTGGCTTTAGCCAGTGGGTGAAATTTACACAACCAATGCATTTAGCTTTTTATCATAAGCAGTATTATCAGCAAACATTTTCATTCCTTCTTTAAAGGATAAATAAGCATGGCCTTTTTTATTATTGATAATAGATATTTTATACAACCAAATCCAATGTTTAATAATCTCTTTCCAGGCAAAAAAGATGGAATGTTTGGGGTCGTAAATATGCGTTGGCTCACTGCCTGCACCATTCAATTCTATGATGCTCAATTTTTCCCCTCGCTCTAATTCCTCCCAAGTATTGTATCTAATATCTAGCCTTCCATAATAAAATCCATCTATTGATGAACACACCTTATTGAAAGTTGCTTCAAGCTTTTCACTTATTAAATGGCTATCATCTAAAAACAAACAACCTCTTGCATGATTGCCATAAGGAAGTAATATTTCTGATTTTCCTTCAGGAAGAATAATGTGCAATTGTTCGGCTAATATCTTTTTTAAAATAGGAATTTGCAGAATGTAGCGTTCATTTTGTTGCAACAATTCTAGTATTGTATGCTTGCCATCACCGGTTACTTGTAAGAATTCTTTTCTAACTATACCTGTTACTTTTCCCAAAGGTTCATTGGGCATTCTCACATAAAACAAACCTATTTCTTTTGGGTAAGGAATAAATGGTTGGATAATAAATGGAACAGTATAAAGTGGCAATTGGGCAGCAAGTTCATCATTTGAATGTACTTTTTTCACGCCCCTACCTCTTGCACCCATATCGGGTTTAATAATAATTGGATAGCTTAAATGATGCTCATTCATTGTAGCTATAATAGTTTCTGCCTTTGTGCCAACTTCAAAAAACAAAGTAAGTGGCTTGTATGGTGCAGGTATTAAAGGATCGATGGATATTTTAGTCTCCATTAAAAAACCGCCATTCTTTATAGTAGGATTAGAAGCAGCAAAGAAGAAAAATGATTTAGCCCTAATTCCCAACCATATGAATACAAGATATATAGGACCATAAACAACGTTGAAAGACCAATATTCCCAATGAAATAATCTAATAAAAAAAGGATTTAGTAAAATGCGTTTCGTTAGCTTTCCTATCATGCCAATATACTATTGTTTTTAATTGTTTCAGGAAAAGTAATGGTAGAAAGATGCTTTGTTTTTTGCAGAATATCTGTGTATTGCATTTGAGCCACATGTTTATTTATTGCAACAGAAGTAATGCTTACAGTTAGCATTGCATTGTTTCTATTCATTTGCAGACCAAACTCCTTATTCTCTTTGCCAGTATTTGTATGAAAATCAATCAAAGCTTGCTGTGAAGGTTCCGTATTCTTATACAAAAAATTGTTGAACCAGGTTCTCCTTTCAGCTATCATCATTGTATCGTATAATGTAACTGATGACCATATATATGGTAACTTCTCGTCCTTGACTGTAACAGATAATTCAACTCCATTCCATATTGCTTCAACCAATTGCTTGTTTACATATAAAACAAGGGTGCAATTTTCTACTTGGTTAAAATCAAATTTATTTAAAGCTTTTAAAGGATTTTCACTTTGAAACAAGTAAGGCAATATGCTTCCTCTACTTTTACCGTAAGCAGCCTTAGGTTGATGCTTTTCATAAGCTCCATTTAATAACACCCCTGTATCGCCCTCTTCATTTACAATAAACCAAGTACCAGAAGAAGTAATATCTGTAGGATAGTATAAAGTGGTATTGTTTGTATGAATAGGTTTTGGGGGCAATGCAATTGGACGAGTGCTTTTCTCATCTCTATTACTAGAAATGAAAATGCCTTTAGCCGTAGGAACAAAACTTACTGTGCACATGCTTGCCTATACTTTATAGTGGATGGTGCTACACCAAATGAAGCATCTAAAGCATATCCTCCAATTTCTTGAATACCTACTCTAATCAATGCCATGTGGTGAATGGTATGTTCATTACAATAATGAATTTCTCTTTGATAGCTAGTAGCAAAAGAATGCTCATTATCAATTAATGTTAAAGCTTTATCAGACTTTTCAATTGTGTTGACTATTTCCTTTAAACAATCAATAGCATGTAGTGGAAACGTTTCAATAACAATATCGCGTTTGCGTTTAGCATAATCTATTTCGCTTGTTTCATAATTACTTAGCACACATTGATACATTTCTATAGAATGCCTTACATGTTGACCAATTGTAGCACCAGAAAGTATTACTGAAGGTTTTACATAATCATCTTGATGTATAACTTTTAAAAAATCTATCAAATCGAATAATATAGAGGTGGTCATATACTATAATACTATTTTTTAATTAATGAAAGCAACTGATCTTTTGCAGACCAAATGATATACAGAGATGCAATAGTAACCAAAAGTGCGTAAATAAATAATTGTCCGTGATCGCCCATTACTTCAATGCCTAGAACAAAAAGATGCGAGGCAATTGCTCCGCTCATTACTCCAACAGCTAATATGGCACCATATACGGAAGTTTTAGGAAAAAGGATTAAAAGGGATGCAATTAATTCTGCTACACCAGATCCAATACGACCAACCGGCTCAATACCTACTTTAGTGAATATATAAACGGATTCTTCTGATGCTGTAAACTTAAAAAACAATGTTTGTAACATGATAACGGCTGCTACAACCCTGCTAGACCAAAGTAATAAAACGGGAAACTTCATAATTAGTAATTTAGTAATTTAGTAAATAGTAAATAGTAAATAGTAAATAGTGAAAAGTGATAAGAGATAAGTGAATGGTGATTAGTTGTTAAGGATTGGTTGAATTTTATTAATAATTAACCATTAATAATTAACCACTAACTATCTCCCATAAACTTTCCCCCAATTGGCATCTGCACTTTTCATCAAATTGGCTTCATCTTTATTCCAAGATTTGAGGGTATTGGTAAAATATTTATTGTAAAACAAGTAAAGCTTCCCATTATTAATCTTGAATGTTTCAGGATCTACTTCTACTTTACTACCATCATTACCCATAGCATAAGCGCACCATCCACCATATTGAGGCTCATATTGGTTCGGATTTTTCTTATACAAATTGCAATTTTCTGCACTAATAAAACGATAGGTAATTCCTTGGTAAGTTGCGGTATTTGTTGCATTTCCTTCTTTTGCTTTTCCTAAAGTAAAATATGCTACTAGGTCATAGCCACCGATGCCTAATTGCTTTTTTGCAATATTGTATTGCGCTTTGCGCTGCTCTGTCTTGTCTCCTTGAGCAAAAGAAGTAATAACTAATAAACACAAAATGGATAAACTGAAAACCTTTTTCATAAATTTTATAATGATTGATTAAATACTAATGATTGATTATCTTAATTGAGCATATCCAAATAAATGGTTGTACTGTTCGCAGTGAATAAGGGCGTAGGGATAGTCCTTTATTACAATAGAACTTGGGATATTGTATAACTGGTATCCATTGGTAGATTTTAATGAAGCCAATTTGATAAAGTTGATTGGTTGAATTTCTTTGCTTAAGTACACTTTCAAATCTGGACCATTTGAAACACTAAAGTTTTCTAAAGCCAATTGATAGGTATTACCCGTTTGATAAATTTTTGCATATCCCATTGTAGATCCAAAAGGACCACTTATAAAACTTCCGGAATCTTTTAAAACCACAATCGTAGCAGTGGTATCAATTCGTTCATTTAGTGTAATGGTTGAAGCCGCTTCCTTTTTACAAGCGATAATTGAGCAAAGTGCCAAAGCGATTATTAAAAATTTCATACTTAAATATTTTAATTATTTGCAATGGTTGACGCGGCACTTTACATTACCTTACACGATTAGAAATTTTTTTATTTTAATAATTTGATATAGGTTTTAATAAATGATTTTATAAAGTAATTGGCTACACAGCAGTTTTGGTTTTATATTTTTTTAGCTATTTTATAATTTAGAATATTGTTTTCAACACTTTTTATTCCTCCGATACCCTACAGAATGGCAAAACACGCTTGTTCGGTGCTTCCGCAGAGATACAGAATGGCAAAACAATCTTGTTTGGCACTTCCGCATTGATACAGAGGTTAAAACAAGCTTGTTTGGTGCTTCTGTAGGGAAAAAGTAAATCCCAAAATTTTAATTTTGCTTGGGTTTTAAAGAATGTGGCAAGTGGTAATTGGGGTAAAATCATTCGCCTCTTGTTAATATATATAACTATACACGATAATTTAAAAAGTATATCAACCCGCAGCCTATACTTTTGCGGCATGGCGGAAAAAATTTTAATTCTTGATTTTGGCAGTCAATTTACCCAGTTAATAGCCCGTAGTGTAAGAGAAGCCAATGTGTATTGCGAGATAATTCCTTATCACAAATCATTTGAAATTGATGAATCATTAAAAGGAATTATCCTAAGTGGTTCACCATTTAGTGTAAATGAAATAGATGCGCCTTCTGTGCCAGTAGCTGAATTTGCAGCGAAAGTTCCTGTTTTAGGTGTATGCTATGGCGCACAATTAACAGCTAAAGTATTGGGCGGTCAAGTAGATAAAAGCAATAAGCGAGAATATGGTCGCGCAGAGCTATCTATTTTAAAAGAAGATGTCTTATTTAATGAAATAAATACAACAAGCCAAGTTTGGATGAGCCATAGCGATAGCATTGCAACATTACCAGATGGATTTGAAGTATTGGCTACAACTGAAAGCATTCCCGTTGCTGCGTTTAAAAGAAATGCAGGAATTGGTTTTCCCATATATGGATTGCAATTTCACCCAGAAGTGCATCATTCTACCGAAGGAAAAAAAATCATTAAAAATTTCTTAACCGCCATTTGTGGTTGCAGTCAAGATTTTTCTCCTGCTTCCTTTATTGAAGAAACAGTTGCCAATATAAAAGCACAAGTGGGCGATGCAAAAGTGATAATGGCTTTGAGTGGTGGGGTAGATAGCACCGTAGCAGCCACTTTAATTAGTAAAGCCATTGGAAAAAACTTATATGGCATTTTTGTAGATAACGGATTGCTTAGAAAAGGAGAATTTGAGCAAGTGATGGCTATCTATGCCAAACTAGATTTGCATGTGATAGGCATTGATGCAAAACAACTTTTCTATGATGCGTTGGCAGGAGTATCAGACCCAGAAACTAAAAGAAAAATAATTGGCAAATTGTTTATAGATGTTTTTCAGCAAGAAGCTGAGAAAATGAGCGATGCACGCTTTTTAGGACAAGGAACTATTTATCCTGATGTAATTGAAAGTGTCAGTGTGCATGGGCCATCAGCAACCATAAAATCGCATCATAATGTAGGTGGTTTGCCAGCATCTATGAATCTTTCTTTAGTAGAACCGCTAAGATTTTTGTTTAAAGATGAAGTAAGAAAGGTAGGTTTAGAATTGGGTATTCCTGCAGATTTAATAAATAGACATCCTTTTCCGGGGCCTGGGTTGGCAATCAGAATATTGGGTGATATAACACCAGAAAAAGTAACATTACTTCAAAATGCAGATGCTATTTATATCAATGAGTTGAAAAAAACAGGACTTTATACGCAAGTATGGCAGGCGGGTACCATTCTACTCCCTGTAAAAAGTGTTGGTGTAATGGGTGATGAGCGTACTTATGAATTTACTGTTGCTTTAAGGGCTGTTACAAGTGTAGATGGTATGACTGCAGATTGGGCGCATTTGCCTTATGAATTTTTAGCAAATGTTTCCAACGAAATTATTAATCAAGTGAAAGGCATTAATAGGGTGGTATATGATATTAGTAGTAAACCACCTGCTACAATTGAATGGGAATAGATCTTATTGTTACTACTCACCACATAGGCACATAGACACATAGTTATCTGTTCTTTTTCTATAATTATCTGATTTGTTAATAAACAATATAGAATAAAATTTAAAGTT
>Ga0209188_1002407_pt1 | contig 13857 bp, 2 predicted proteins | sample C_130625_EF_Meta_FD_187307 | JGI IMG/M metagenome (GOLD analysis project Ga0209188, IMG submission 187307) | Freshwater microbial communities from Lake Croche, Canada to study carbon cycling - C_130625_EF_MetaG (SPAdes) (version 2) | ecosystem: Environmental > Aquatic > Freshwater > Lake | place...
ATTACTCCGTTAGTCATCGATTCCAACATACTATTGTTGTAATTTTTTAAGTTTTGTTCTTTTGCGAAAAGATCAGCATTATGGAGTGCAGAGGCAATTTTTGCACCAAACGCTTTTAGTCGAAATTCATCATCATCCGTAAAAACCCCGGTTCTTTTATTCAAAACTTGGGCAACGCCAATGGTTTTACCAGACTGATCGATGATAGGGACACATAGTATAGAGCGGGTAAAAAAGCCGGTTTTCTTATCAAAATCAGGGTTAAAGCGTAAATCAGCATACGCGTATGGGATATTAATTGCCTCACCACTAGTAAATACTGCTCCAGCAATCCCCAAATGACTTGGAAAACGTATTTCAGAAATACCAGCACCCTGAGCAACTTGGGACCATAATTGATTATTTTTTTCATCATGTAAAAATAAAGTTGAACGATCAGCATCTAGCATGCGCGTCACCTCGCTCATGACTTTTTGCAAAAGAGAGCTAATTTTGATTTCAGAGGACATTTCTGACACCAAATTGAGTAACTCCATCTTTTCCTTTTGCTCAATTGCTGCGGTCTCAATAAACTGATGCGTTTGCATAATGTGGGAAGAATAGAAGACAATAGCCTTTAAAGTCTCTAAATCCTTCTTGGTAAAACGCCCTTTTTTCTTATTTAAGGCTTCAACGACTCCAATAATTTGATTTTTAGGGTTCCTGATCGGCACACAAAGCATATTTTTTGTCTCGTATTGCAGATCAATCCCGACTTTTTTCAAAATTCGAGGGTCATTTTCAGCATCGTGAACAATCACGTCTTCACCTGTCGTAAAAACATGACCTGCAATACCCTCATTATTTAAAATCCTAATTTCGTGTTTTAAATTACCTTGAGCAATTCTGGAGTAAAGCTCACTAGATTTAATATCATTTAAAAAAACAGTGGATCGATCTGCGCTAACTACTTCGCTAATGATCACAAGTAACTCTGCAAATACATCATCGAGATGATCTAAGCGGGCTAATCGAGATGATGTCTCTAGTAACAAGTCAGAAAGGTTAGTGGTCACCATACGATTTTTCCTTCAATTAGATTTTTTTGAGTTCAGTGGCAAGCTTTTGTTGCAAAACCAGAATCGTTTCTTTTAATTGCTTAATTTCTTCATTAGCAGCTATTTTTGCCGCCTGTAATTCTTGCTGTTTTTTTATTTGTTCGGTTTGAATCACATCTCTTAAAGCCTGAATCGAGTTTTTTAACTCCATTTGCTCATTTTCCTTTAAAGCCCTAAGTGCTTGAATTTCTTGCTGAAGTTCAACTTCTCGAGCTACTAATTTATCTCGCATAGCTGCAATTTGTTGTTTTAAGATACTCGTTTCTTCTTTTACCAATTGCACTGAATGTTGCGTATGATTTATAGAATTAATTTTAAGATCTTCCAGCTCTTGGCGCAGAACTACGATGGTTTCTTTTAAGATCCTAATTTCTGTTTGAAGGTGATGATGGGCTGAGGTTTCAATAGTCATGGATTTTATTCCTGTGTAATCTTCAAAATAGCCATTCCTAAAATTTGATCAAGGCCAAGTAGATGTGATTGAGCGCTTAAAAAGGCTACTGATTTTAAAAAACTGAGTCTACCTTTGGAGGATTTAATGAAATTAGCCAATGCCTCATCTTGGGGCATGATTTCATTGCTAAGTTTTATACCTAATTCAACACCCTTGATCGGCAATACGCTAGCCAATAAATCAGCCTCTACCATGAGCATCCCTAATTTATCCTCAGAACTTAAGATATTGCTAGACTGAACGCGTGAGATGAGTAAGTTACGATCCCGAGGTTCTGTTGCGAGGATGATGTGTTTAGTGATTGCCTTACAAATGGATTGATTTGTAAAGGATTTTGAATCAAGAAATCGTTCTAAATGATTAATTGCAAGTAATTCTTGCTCATAAGGAGATTGATTAGTGCGACCAAGGTGCCCAACATCATGCGCCATGGCAGATAGTAAAAGATACCAACATTCGTCAGGACTTAGAAACCAGTTATAGTTTTGATCACGAATTGAATCATTTTGTAAAACTAAAAGATGGGTTGATAAACATACTTCAATGAAATGTTTTCTTGAATGGTAGCTGGGTTCAGCTGAAAAATCAGTATATAAATCATCAACTTGACGACTAAAGGCTAAACATATTTCGGAAAACTCAGGTGACTGAAGCGTCAATTGTTGCCACAATGACGTTTTTAAAAGAACAGTGATAAATTCTGAAAAATTCAGATGCAAAGATGAAACATTAGAGTACAAACTTTCAAGCGTTGTGAGCATATCCGAAGATAAATCTGGGCTCAATAAATCACTTAAACTTTGGCGATTAAAAGATTGTTCTGATAAGTTCAACTCTGACACTTTCGATGGAGGATAAGCCATAGATTCTGAATAACGATCATGACAAATTGATATTAGTGTAATCACTCCAGTTTAATTATGATAGAAAAAGCTAGTCAAAATTTAAAGATTTTAAGAGTGCATATCTAAATATAAATTTATAAAATTCATCATATTTATGATAATCATTACGTTTAATTCACCATACAAAATACTTCTGAATTTAGATGTCTTTGCAGGCTGTAAAGACATAAAATCCCGGCTCATCAGTAGATAAAAAATTAAATCAAATTTAAAAAAGTAATTTTTCTAAATTAATTTTTTAGAAAAGCTTATAAATCTCTCTATCTACCTAAAGTAACTGAATTTTTATCCGTAAATAGATAACCGATAATGTTTTTAAAAACAGTTACTTATCTGATTGCTTTGTACGCATTTGTCTTACGTCATATTTTGTAACTTGCTGAATGATTAGTGAGTGATTTGCATTAATTAATTTCTTAAGTGAATGAATTTATTTTCTTCTAGATTCGGTGCTTCATCTAAAAAGAATATGAAGCACAGTCTGTCGAGAGGCCTTAAAACTCTCGGTTATCTTTTTGCAACTAAAAATTCATTTTTCAAATTATTTACTGCCATCAATCATACTCTGGCAGCCATTATTTTAGGAGTCTCTTCTGCTCAAGCTGCTGGCCCTGTAGGAGGTGTGGTACAAAGTGGTGCAGCAACAATTACTACAAGTCAGAACGGTCAATCTACAACGATTGTTCAGACAACACCCAAAACTTCCATTAATTGGAATAGCTTTTCGATTGATCAAGGGTCAAAAGTTACCTTCGTTCAGCCGGATTCTTCCTCGATTGCTTTAAACCGTGTGACGGGAAACTTACCATCACAAATCAGTGGCCAGTTATTAGCTAATGGACAAGTTTGGATTCTGAATCCCTATGGAGTCATGGTTAACAAAACCGGTGAAATCAACACCGCCAGTTTTTTAGCTACAACCAATGCTTTATCAGATCAAAATTTCCAGAACGGAAATTACCAATTTACCTATGGTGGTGTAACTAATTCATATATTTCCAACAAAGGATCCATCATTGTTGCAGATGGAGGGTATGCAGTTTTATCCGGTAATGCGATACGTAATGATGGGTTGATTCAAGCTAATTTAGGTTCTGTTGTGTTAGCGGGCGCTCAGTCTATGACCGTTGATTTACTTGGCAATAAATTAATTTCCTTTGCGATTAATGATGCAGTGACACAGACTCCAGACGATGGCTTGGCTCTGATCAACAACACAGGAAAAGTATCAGCCAACGGAGGACAGGTTCTCCTCACAGCAAAATCTGCCATCGACATGTTACATCAAGTCATCAACACTCAAGGTGTAGTAGAAGCAAAGACAGCTAAAAATATTAACGGAAAAGTTGTACTTGAAGCTGGACCTAAAGGTGAGATCAATATTGAAGGGGTGGTTGATGCGAGTGGGGTTAACCCTAATGAAACTGGTGGTACGATCAAGGTCTTTGGTAATCAAATCACGGTTAACAATGCTCAACTTAACGTCAGTGGTGATGCTGGTGGTGGAACGATATGGGTTGGTGGTGGTCCTCTAGGAACAGGTGTTGGATTAGGAACCCCTTACTTGCCAGCACTTAATACTTATTTATCAAGTTCATCCTTACTCAATGCCTCGGCAATCTCGAATGGTAATGGTGGAACAATTGCAGTTTGGTCAGATATTGCAAATCCTTTATCGAATACCCATGCCTATGGAATTATTCTCGCAAATGGTGGAGCATTGAGTGGCAATGGTGGTTGGGTCGAAACATCTGGCTATCATTTAAAAACAAATAATTTATTTGTTAGTACCTTTGCCAAGAACGGCATAACTGGAACCTGGCTACTTGATCTAACTGACTTCACGATTGCATCATCTGGTGGAGATCAAACTGGATCAGCTTTAGGGGGTTCATTGAGTTTAAATAATATAATTATTTCCTCTTCAGGGGGCTTAAGCGGGTCATCTGGCAATATTTACGTTAATGATTCGGTTACTTGGAATGCAAATACAACATTAACTCTAAGTGCTGTAAACGATATTATTGTGAATAACTCGATTACTTCGAGTGGAGTTAGCGCCGGATTAATCCTCGATTCATATAGGAATGTGAATGTGGCCGGCAATATAAATATGTCTGGGAACGCTTCAAAAATTCATATCACTGCAACTTCTTTAAATTTTTTCTCTGGTGGACAGATTTCCCTAGGAAGTACTATTCCCTTAGATACGAATCATTCAAATATTACTAATAACGCATTTGTTTTAAATAACATTCCATATCAAGTAATTAATTCTCTCGGGACCCAAGGAAGTACATCTGGAACAGATCTTCAGGGTATCAATGGAAATTTATTTGGAAACTATGTTTTAGGGAGCAATATTGATGCAACTTCAACCACTAATTGGAATTCCAACCAAGCTTTTACTCCCATTGGTCATAATTCATTTCCATTTCACGGAAGTCTCAATGGTCTAGGACATGCGATTAATAACTTAACTGTTAACCAACCTACTGCTGAAAATATTGGTTTGTTTGGTGTAACTGGAAGTGGATCAACAATTAGTAATTTAGGTTTGGTTAACCTATCTGTGAATGGACAACGTATTGTTGGTGGCTTAGTCGGGTCGAATTATGGAACGATATCAAATAGTTATACAACGGGTAGTGTAATTGGTGATCCTAATGGGGCGCCTGGTTCTGGGGTTGGATGGATAGGTGGCTTAGTTGGAATAAATTTTAGCGGAACAATTTCGAAAAGCTTTTCAAGTGCAAATGTTAGTGGAGTTTCCGCAGGTGGCCTAGTAGGCTCAAATGCAGTTTATGGTCCTAATTCTCCGTTAATTGATTCTAGTTATGCTACTGGAAACGTCAATGGAAAAGGTGCTGGTGGATTAGCAGCAGAAATGAACGGTGGAACTATTTCGAATAGTTATGCCACTGGAAACGTTACAGGTACAGCCAATTTAGGTGGATTTATAGGGCTTATAAAACCTTTGGCCGGAATCATTACAAATAGTTATGCTCTAGGCAATGTTAGTGGTAATGAAACTATCGGTGGATTTGTAGGAAATAATCTTGGCGCCAGTATATATAGAAGTTACGCTCTAGGAACAGTGACAGGGACTTCATCGGGAGCGACTGTTGGTGGTTTTGTCGGTAGTAATGGGAATGGTGGGACTATTTCGAATACCTATTTTGCAGGAAATGTCACTGGGTCAGGAACTTTAGGAGGATTTGCTGGATCTAATGCCGGCAATATTTGGTATAGCTATTTCTTATCTGATAATAATCCATCTGATGCTTCAGCTACAGGTTTGACTTTATCTCAAATATTTACTCCAAGTAGTTATTCCGGATTCACTTTTACAAGTACTACAAGTGGTTCTGATAATAAATGGGTGATGGTCAATACCGACGGATCATTGGCTTCAAATAGTCAAACAGATATGAGCGGTACTTTACCCATGCTCGCTTCTGAATATTCCACCAAAATTACGAATGCACATCAACTGCAACTCATGCAATTAGACCTTTCGGCTAATTACACCTTAACTAAAAATATTGATGCATCCAATACCAATGCGAGAGCAGGAACTAATACAGGGTTTTCCTCAAGAAATGATGTATGGGGAACTGCAGGATTTATTCCAATTGGAGCTTACGGAATTGAGTTTATAGGTACTTTCAATGGTTTATCCCAAACAATTAGTAACTTAACTATTAATAATGATTCATATTTAGGTCTTTTTGGTATAACTGGAAGCAGCTCTTTGATTAGTAATGTGGGCTTACAAAATATATCAGTCACTGGTAATCAGGGTATTGGTGCATTGGTTGGATTCAATTATGGAAGCATTACTAATTCATCTGCCTCAGGCATGGTGAGTGGCACATATAACGTTGGTGGCTTAGTTGGTATTAACCAAGATGGAACACTTACCAATAATTATGCAAATGTTCAAGTGAATGGACAAACGAGTGGCAATGCAATTGGAGGTTTAGTCGGAACAAATACAGGGTTAATCACAAATAGCTATGCTGCTGGAACTGTAATCGGAGATTCAGTTGCAAATGTTGGAGGTTTGGTAGGGAGTAATACCGGAACTATTTCTAATTCATATTTTATAGGAACTGTAACTGTCACTGGGTCTGTATCTAATATAGGAGGATTTCTCGGAAATAATACTGGGACAGTTTCTAATACCTTCATGGCAGGAACAATTAATGGTAACGAAGTTGGAGGATTTGCAGGGGATAACTTGGGGAGTGTTTCCAATAGTTATTACTTAAATGAACAATCTCTTCCTCCAACATTTACTGGCTTAAATATGGGTATTTCTGGCAAAACTGCTAATGAAATGTTTACTCCAAGTAGTTATTCCGGATTTAATTTCACTAGTATGCCAAGTGTTTCTGGCAATAACTGGGTCATGGTCAACGTTGATGGGTCATTAGCGACATCCGGTCAACAGACTGCAAGTGGTACTTTACCTATGCTTGCTTCTGAGTACTCTACCAAAATTACGAACACGCATCAACTACAACTCATACAGTTAGATTTAGGAGCCAATTACACCATTGGTAAAAATATTGATGCCTCTAATACCAACTATAGGGCTAATACTAATTCATCAGTAGCTTCAAGTAGAAGTGACGTTTGGGGAAATGCTGGCTTTATTCCTGTTGGGTTTATTCCTGGCCCTATTTATTTTAATGGGACATTAACTAATCCCTCAGGCTATGTAATTAATGGTTTAACTATTAATTTGCCCAACTCCGATGGAGCGGCTCTAATGTCTAATCCATCTCATGCCACGATTGATGGAATTAGATTAACTAATGTTGATGTTACTGGGAAACAAGATATTGGTGCTTTAGTTGGCTATGCTGACTATACGAATATTAGCAATTCTTCAGTTGAGGGAGGGACGGTAAGGTCTACTGGCCCTTTTGTAGGAGGTTTGGTAGGCGTAATGGGACCTAATACTTTACTTTCAAATAGTCATTCAAGTGTAAGGGTTGATCTGTCCAACAATATCTATGATGGCATCAATAGGGTTGGGGGCTTAGTTGGATATTCGCAAGGAACCATCTCTAATAGTTATGCTACCGGAGATGTTACCGCTCCGAATGCTTCTAGTGGCGGCCTATATGTAGGTGGACTGGCTGGTGAAGCGTTGAATGTTAATAATAGTTACTATTCAAATCTAAATACAAATGTTCAAAATGGGGTAATAGCAGGAAAATTTAATACTGGAATTGATATAGGAAATGGAGTTCTTCCAGCGAACGCCTATGTTGGTGGCTTAGTTGGAAAACTAACAACAAACGGATCCATAAATGCTAGTTATTCCGTTGGTAACGTTACCGGCGGTGGCGGAGATATAAATGCTTATGTTGGTGGTTTAGTTGGATATGTTTCGCCATTTGCATTAGTTAGTAATAGCTATTCCTTAACTAATGTAACTAGCGGTGTTAATTGCGATTTGTGCTTTAACGGTGTTTATTTAGGAGGTTTTGCAGGGGTAAATCATGGAATTATTACTAATTCCTATTACATTGGATTGGTAACAGGTTCAAATTTTGATCAAGCCGTTGGGTCTTTTGTGGGCTCCAATACAGTAAATAGTGGAACTGGAGGAATATCTTATAGTTTTGCTCACAATAATGGCAGTTCAGATCCGGCAGATAATCAAGCAATTGGCGATATGCCCTATGCTGATTATTCATTAGCTAACATAAACAATTCCTCCGGAATTACAGCATTAACCACTCAGCAAGCAATCACTCCCTCTAGTTATCAGTCCCAATTCATTTTCTCAAGTACTCCAGGGGAAGCTTCGAGATGGGTGATGGTAAACCTAGATGGTACTTTAGCCACCAATGGTCAGATTTCATCAAGTGGGACTTATCCGATGCTTGCATCTGAGTATTCTACTTCTGTCACTAACGCGCATCAACTTCAATTAATGCAGATGAATCGCAGTGCTAACTATTCCCTTGCAAATAATATTAATGCAGGTTCTTATATCAACCCTAACCTAAATCTTAATCAAGATATTTGGTATTCAAGCTTTATTCCGATCGGAAATTCATCTTCTCCATTTACAGGCAATCTAAATGGTAAAGGCTTTACGATACAAAACTTGAATATTTCAAATCAATATCCGAATTATTATCCTAGTGGTTTATTTGGAAAAACTATTGGCGCGACTATTCAAAATCTTAATCTCAGCGACATAAGTGTTAGTGGTAGCGATAGGCTTGGTGGTTTAGTGGGAGAGATGAACGGTGGAGTGATTCGAAATGTAACTGCAATCGGACTTACAGTGAGTGGAAATATGTCAGGCTCTTATGTAGGTGGTTTGGTGGGGCAAATGTACGGCGGCGGATTGATTCAATCAAGTAGTACAACTGGAACTATCATTGCGAATAACTATGTAGGTGGTTTAGTCGGGTCAATTGGCTCGAATCAACAAACTGATTCAAGTTCTATTGTGTCAAGTTTTTCAAACGTTGACATTACTAGAATAAATTCTTATATTGGCGGTTTAGTTGGTGCAATGTACTCTGGAACTAGCATTAATTCGAGCTATGCTTCTGGTGAAATATCTTCATCGGTGTATTCACTTACCCCATCCATTCTATTAACTCGAGGCAACTTATTTGGCATAAACTCTGGCGGCACCGTCTCCTCTGATAGTTTTGGAACTGGTGGTGCCTACGTTATTCAAAATCAAACCGCAAATATCTTATTTAATAGATCAATTCAGCTTGCCAATGGATCTATCGCATCTTCTAACAGAGGTTATTACCTTCGGAATGCTACTTTAGTTGATAGTATTCAGAGTGAAGTTAACTTCACACAAAACCTTACTTTAGGTGCCGCTGAAACATTACAACTTAATTCTGGAAGTATCCTCAAATTATCAGGGCTTGTTTCTGGTCCAGGAAGCTTATTAGTTACTGGTTCTGGCGCACTTAAGTTGTCTAATAGTGTCACAACGGGTGGCTCTCAAACATACAGTACTCCTGTAACACTGTCTAATAATGTCGCATTGACTACTAATAATCAAAATATAACCTTTAATTCGACTGTAGATGCCAATGAATATGGTGTGCAAAGTTTAACCACTTCAACCGGAACTGGCATAACGTTTTTTAATGGTGCTGTAGGATATCTTCAAAGGCTTTCATCAATCAATGTGAATGGTCCAGCAACAATGGTAGGGGTGATGCAGACCACTGGTAACCAAACTTACGCTGGAAATGTTATCCTGAATAATGACCTTTCCCGCCTCTCTACAGGCTATGTTAATGGAAGTACTATTAACTTAACTGGAACAAGTGCCACCCTAAATGCCGCTTCAAATAATCCCATTACTTATCAAATTCTCAAGGACTTAACCGGATTACAAAACGTAGGTTCTAGTAGCCAAAATTTATCCGGAAATTGGTTGATTGGGACGAATATCGATGCAAGTGCATCAGTATCTATGAATTCAAGTGCAGGATTTAATCCCATCGGTAATGTAAGTACACCCTTTACCGGAACGATGATTAATCCTTTAAATCATATGATTAGCAATTTAACAATTAATAGGCCTAACTCTTCTGATATTGGATTATTTGGTAGAGTGGGCGCGGGATCACACATTAATTTTATGAAGTTAACTAATGCCAATGTAGTTGGTGACACGAATGTTGGTGGCCTAGTTGGTTTTGTTGACGGTGGTCAGGCTGTCGCAACAATAGTTGGTAGTTCGGTAACTGGTACAGTTACTGGTAACTCTAATGTTGGTGGTTTAGCTGGTCATGTAAATAATTTTAGTATTAGTGGGATTTCCGCAAATGGCACTGTTTATGGTGCTACTTCGAATATTGGGGGATTGATTGGAGAGGCCACCATAGCTGGTACTTTCAATAATATTTCTGGAAATGCCAATGTATTTAGCCCGAATGCATCTAATGTTGGAGGCTTGATTGGATATAGTGGTACTAATGTTAATGCGACCAGTAGCAATGCGATGGGAATCGTAATCGGTGGCTCTAATGTTGGTGGTTTGCTTGGATTTAATGATGTTGGGTCTTCAATTACTGGCTTTGGGTATGGACAAGTGGCTGGTTCTGGAGTGAATATTGGTTCCCTCATCGGACGGAATTTAGGAACTATTTCTAATAGTTATGGTACTCCAGTAAAAACCTATATTGGCAATCAAACTGTCAATATACAAAGCGACGGATCCTTAACGGATAGTAATAACAACCCTATTAATGGTAGTAATGGATTTATGTTGTATGGCGCAACGGTTGTTGATGCTTTAGCAACTCCAGTGACCTTAAATAGTAACTTTGTTTTAGCCTCAAATGGTCTATTCAGAATTACTAATCCAAATGGATCATTAAATTTATCCGCATCGTTTTCTGGTCCTGGAAGCCTTGAATTCCAAGGAAGTGGGCGTTTAAATTTATCAAATAGTATCTATACAACAGGCTCTCAAACATACTCTGTACCTATTACGTTGTTAAACAACGTCGCTTTTGCCTCAATGGGTGATCAAAATATCACCTTTAATTCAACGGTCAATAGTTCAGAAAGTGTTGGACCGCGAAGCTTAACAACCACTACAGCTGGTATAACGACTTTTAATGGTTTCGTCGGAAATACTCAACCGCTTTCAACTATAACGGTATATGGTTCATCTGCCATTAAAGGTCTAATGGCATCGACTGGGGATCAAAGTTATGGTGGCAATGTTGTTTTAAGTAGCGTTATTGCCAAACTGGAATCTCGAGGAGGTGCTATAAATCTGACAGGTACAAGTTACACCCCGTATGCTGAATCAAACCCAATAACATATCAAGTCGTAAAGGATTTAAATTCTTTACAAAATATTAATAACAATAAAGATACTCTCAATTCAGATCCAAGCAGACGGAACGATGTCTTTGGTAATTATGTTATTGGAACGAATATTGATGTTTGTTCAACCCCCCCTTGTTATAGTTTTATACCTATTGGGTCGGGCTCACTCTTTAAAGGATCAATGATTAATCCTTATGCACACATTATTAGTAATTTATACATCGATAATAATCTTGAGGGTTCTGGCTTTATTTCAGTTGCGAGCGGTGCAAAGATTGATGGAATTAAATTAGTGAATGCAGATATCTCAGGACAAGCTCAAGTAGGTGGATTGGTTGGTTATATGAATGGTTCAACAATCATCTCAAATTCTTCGGTGAAGGGTTTAGTTAAAGGTACAAACGATAACATTGGTGGTCTAGTGGGTTTAATGGAAGGTAAAGATGCTGTTATTACCAATAGCTTTACGGACGTAAATATATTTTTGAATGACCCGAGTAAACATAGCGCTGCAAATAATATTGGTGGCTTAGTGGGTAATTCCAATTCCTCAGGCACGATTTCCTATAGTTATGCTACAGGAAATATCAGTACGCTGGGCGCTTCTAATCCAAATGTTGGCGGCTTGATTGGTGGATCGTTTCAAGGATCCATTAGCTATAGTTATGCGACTGGTAATATTAACGGAGGTAAAACGGGAGTTTATGGCGGTCTCGTAGGAGTTAGCGGAAATGGTTCAACAATTACAAATAGTTACGCTACTGGAGATATTACAACGTACAGTAGTTACTCAGCTAATAATGGTGCGAATGTGCTTCTTGGTGGTTTGGTAGGGCAAAACTATTATGGCGGAAAAATCTCCAATAGTTATGCGACAGGAAATGTCACAGCAAGTGGTCCTTATAATCCAGCGGCTAATTACTGGATTGGGGGATTAGTTGGGCTCTTAGGAGATGATGGCACTACTATTACAAGTAGTTACGCTTTTGGAGTGGTGTCTCAACCAACTAACCCAAATATTATTAGTAACATTAATAATGTGAGTAGTGTCTTTGGCACGACTTATATTGGCACCTTAGTTGGAAAAAATACAACAAATCCTATAACAAATCCCAATTCTATTTCAGCAGATAGTGTCGGAAGAAATGGTGTCGATTTAATTAGTAATAAAGTCTTGAATGTTCAATCTAATGGAACTTTAACTGATGATCAAAATTACAACCAGCCTATTGATATCACTTCAAAATATTTATCTGGAATAACGTTTAATTATGACGGTTTAAGTGGTGCTGTTAGTATTGCCGAACCATTTACTATACTTTCTTCAGAAAGATTTAATGTATTAAATTCTTCAGGGATTCTAAATTTATCTGGAGTAATATCCGGCTTAGGTAATTTAATTGCCTCAGGACCTGGAAAATTAAATCTTACAAATACAAATACCTATACCGGTACAACAACAATTAATGCTGGAGCGACTCTTGGAATTAGTGATGCTAATACACTCGGCTCAATAGCAAATACCTCTGCAATTTATCTGAAGGGAACAATCTCAAGTCCTGCCACCCTCACAATAAGTCCGACCTCATCAACTCAAAATGTCTTAGGCTCAGGTTTAATAACTGTTGCCAATGGAAAAATACAAACCAACTCTTCAGTAAATATCGATAATAGCTTGATTGTTTCAGATTATCTGAAGTTTGACTTACTTACAGCAAATACGACTACAACTATTCGTGGATCTATCTCCGGCTCGGGGGGGATTAAAGTTAATAACTATTTGGACCCTAATAGCTTTGTATCCGGTAATACATTAGAACTCACACAACAAAATACATACACTGGCTCTACAATTATCACTCCCTACATAAAACTTTCTTTAACTGGAAGTGGGACTATTTCAGATAGCCATAATATTTATAATGCCGGTGCATTTGATATTTCTGGAATAACACCCAGTGGAACCTCAATTAAAAATCTTTATGGTAATGGCATTACTCTAGGCGACAAAACGATAACTTTCACAGATGCAGGTAATGCTACGACTTTGAATGGTACAGGATTTTTAACTGGATCATTTGTTGGATCCACGGTTAGTGGAATTATTGTTAATGGAGGAACTCTAAGCATTACAGGTAATCAAGATTCTCAATTTGTAGGGTCTATAAGAACTGCAGCTGGGGCTAGTTTAGTCCTAAAAAATGCTGGCAGTATTTCAAGGAGCTCTTTAGTCAATAATGGAACTTTTGATATTAGTGGTCTTGATGACTTATCCACTTCACTTGTTTCACTATCTGGAGCACCTACTGGAAGAGTTTATCTTGGGTCTAAAAACTTAACGATTAATAATGGAAGTCAAAATGATAATTTCCAAGGTGTAATTGCTGATGGTGGTTTAAGTGGAGGAATCCAAGGATCTTTAACTCTTGTGGGTGGAACACAGAACCTTGCGGGCGCAAATACCTACACTGGATTAACTTCTATTAACAATAATGCAAGCTTAGCGTTACGAGAAACTGGGAGTGTTGCTGCATCAAGTGGCATCTTAAAT
>Ga0209188_1002408_pt1 | contig 13855 bp, 9 predicted proteins | sample C_130625_EF_Meta_FD_187307 | JGI IMG/M metagenome (GOLD analysis project Ga0209188, IMG submission 187307) | Freshwater microbial communities from Lake Croche, Canada to study carbon cycling - C_130625_EF_MetaG (SPAdes) (version 2) | ecosystem: Environmental > Aquatic > Freshwater > Lake | place...
ATCGAGTGAAAGTTTAGGTGCCCACCCAACTACACGCTTAATTTTGGAGATATCAGGGATTCGCCTCTGCATATCTTCAAATCCAGCCGCGTATGCCTTCTCATAAAGGACCTTTTCAATAGCGCTAGAAGAGCCCGTCAATTCAATAATTTCGTGAGCAAGATCTTCAATGGTGATTTCTTCATCGTTACCAATATTAAAAACTTCACCTAGAGTTGCGTTTGAATCAATGACTGCAAGTAAACCTTCTACTGCATCGTAAACATGGCAAAAGCAACGAGATTGTGATCCAGTTCCATAAACGGTAAGTGTTTCATTTTTGAGTGCGGCTGAAACAAAGCGAGGAACAACCATTCCGTAATGGCCTACTTGGCGCGGTCCCACAGTATTAAAGAATCGAACAATCCTGACAGCCAGCTTCTTCTCTTGATAGTAGAAATATGCCATTGACTCATCAATTGCTTTTGCCTCTGAATACGACCACCGGCTCTTTAAAGGAGATCCAACGATGCGATCGGATTCTTCATTGAGTGCGCCCCCCGCATTTTTACCGTAGATCTCTGAAGAGGAAGCGATCAATACTTCCTTTTGGTGCTTATGGGAAGCTTCTAAAACATTTTCTGTTCCCCGCAAATTGGTTGTGAGTGATTCAAGTGGCTTATCCACAATAGTGAAGACACCTACTGCAGCAGCAAGATGCAGTACATGATCTACCGATCCAACAGTCTTATTGACGAGTTCGGTATCAAGGATTGAGCCCTCGATGAGTTCGAAGGAAGCGTGATTTAAAAGGTGCTCAATATTCTTTTTATTGCCTGTAGAGAAGTTATCGAGAACTAGTACAGAATCTCCACGCTTTAAGAGTGCATCACAGAGGTGGGAACCGATAAAACCTGCCCCACCCGTTACTAAATACTTCATTAGTAACCGCCACGTGTGTTAAGAACCTGGGTCGATCCCAGAGCCTTCAAATCTGTATTGCTATGAGGATTTACCAAAATAGCCAGATCAAAATCTGCGCTAAGTGAAACAGAGTTCTCTTCATTCCATTCTTCGATCAAATCATCGTGCCACTTCACATCAGCTCCCCTTGAACGAAGCTCCTTGATTAAACCTTCCGCAGGTGTTTCACGAATATCAGCAACTTCAGGCTTGTACGCAACACCAACTACAACAATCTTTTTGCCTGTGAGTTCTCCCAAGATTCCTGCAGCAACGCCCGTGAAGTAAGTTGCAAGCGAATGATTAACATCGTTAGCAAGATCTATAAAACGTGTTGGTACTCCCAGCTCTTGAGCTTTTGCAGCCAAATAAGAAGGATCAACAGGAATGCAGTGTCCGCCTACTCCTGCCCCCGGATAGAAAGGCATAAATCCATATGGCTTTGTCGCGGCCGCATCAACGACTTCGCGAACATCGATGCCCAGTGCTGCACAAAATTGAGCGATTTCGTTGACGAAGGAGGTATTGACTAGACGAAAACTGTTCTCAAGCAGCTTGGCAGTTTCAATCACTTCAGGAGAGGAGCCAACTGTTACTGAGTCAACAAAGGTCTTATAGAAAGCCACTGTACGTTCGGTGGCAGCAGGCGTAAGGCCTGCTACCAGCTTGGGTGTATTGGTGACCGTCCATTGCGTGTTGGCAGGGTCGATGCGCTCAGGTGAATATGCGAGATCGTAGGGAACCCCAGCCTTATCGAGAGTCTCTTTGATCAGACCCCTGGTAGTTCCTGGGGAGACCGTCGACTCATTGATAATGAGTGTTTCTGCAGAAAGTTTTTCAGCGATAGAGGTAATAGAGCTGAGTAAATAAGTATGGTCAGGCTTGCGTTCGGTATTCAGGGGTGTTGGAACACAGATCACCACGACATCTGATTGAGTGATAGCTTCAAAGTTATTTTCTGCAGAATATTGACCCGACCTTAGCGCTTCGATTATTTGTTCATCGCTGATATCCCCAATGGGAGATGAGCCACTGGAAATCTTTTCTACATGGGACAGATTGGTGTCGATCCCAAAAACTCTATGGCCCGCCCTAGTGCAAGCAATTGCCAAAGGCAAACCAACGTAGCCTTGACCAACGACAGAGACTTTCACCTATTTTCCTAAGTCGGCGTGAGCTTTTTTTGCCTCTACACTTTTAGGTGCAAATGCATCAATGAGTGGAATTACTGCTTGTGCAGATTTTAGATTTCCTGAGGATTTTTCGTCCTTGCCGAGTTGAAGAAGATTCAATGGATTAAATGGATCCAAGTCAACCATTTTTTGCCGAAGTTCTATGGCTGGTGCCCAATTGCTTTGGTACTCATAGATTCTCGCAAGCGTTTCTGTTGCGCTACTGTTGCGAGGGTCGTCGCGAATTACCTCTTGAAGTAATTTAATAGCAGATGCAAAATCTCCTAGACGAGCCTCTGCAAAAGCAACATTGAGCTGAAATTGGGGCTCCTTGAACCCAAACGCGAGCGGCTTCTGTAGAAGCGCTTCATATGCTGGAAAATCTGCCTTTGAACTTGGCGGACTCGTTCTATTACTAGCGTTCATCGCAGATTCACTTTTCAGAAGTAGAAGTGAAGGAACAAAAAGACAGAGCGCTAAGGCAGCAGAAATAAATGGTTGCAGTGAAGACCTGTTCACGGTTTTACCTTGCGCCATCTCTGGAGGTAATGACATTCCGACCAATGCGCCGCCCAAAATGTAACCCCACACTGCGATTGCGAGATTGTCAATGGAGATGATCGACTGGAGTTCATAGGCAATCCATGCAGCGAAAATGACAGCGGTAAGAATCTGCTTATGGCCTGTTGTGCGCCGCAAAGCAACGCTACCTCGCCACGCAATAAATCCTGTTAAGAGAAGGAAGGCAAGGAGAGCGAAGACCCCGCCTGTTGCGGCAATCTGAAGGGGGACATTATGAGCGGCATTAGATGTTATATCTGGACCGCGGCGGAGAGATTGAGTGGCATCGCGATACTGCCGGAAAAAATAGCCATAGCGATCTAGCCCAACACCAAAGAGTGGGTGGTGAATAAACATGCGCCAGCCTGCGCGCCAATAATCCCCTCGATAGGTAACTGATACTTTATAGAGATATTTTGCAAGGGGGCCGCTATTGAGAGTTCCGGCAATTCCAAGAAGGCAAAGAAGTATTGATGCTCCCGCAAGACCATATGCCCCGCTCTTCTGCCGTTGATGGAGCCAGATAATTAGCACAAAGACCATACCAATTGCGGCTGTAAGGAGCGCTTGTCTGACCTGAGAAAAGATGATGACAACAATCAATAACAGTGCATTGAACGTCGCAAAAAGACGCAAAAGTTTATGCTGCTCTTTTTGTATCAGAATGCCAAAGTTAATAACGAGAAATATCGCCATGACCGCCCCTGCAAAATCAGGATTGCCTAAAGTGGCGATGACCGGGTTGAAAGAGTTATTCCAGTGGATAAAATCATGCTTGAAATGCTGTAAGAATCCATAAGCACCCAAGGCAAATCCCACAATCAGTGAGACTCGTTCAACGATATCTAAAGTGGTGAGGCGTACGAGATAGGCAGAGGCGAGAAATAAAATGATGAGTGATAGATATGAGAGATACCCCGTTCTTCTCTGGTAATCACCAAAAAAGCCGATATACGAATTATCTGTGGCAATTAAAGCCATTGTTAAGGCAAGAAGATATGCCCCGGAGATCAGCGTTGCCCATCGAAGTGGGGCAAGAGCAAATGATTCTTTGATCTGAAAGAGGAGCCAACCTAAGAGCCAGAATGAGGCAATGGAGAGAATCCAGCTCTTGGGTGCATTAAAGGGGTCGTTCAAACTCGCCCAGAAAAATAGCGTGGTCAGCGCCCCACCCCAGAGAAGCCACTTCACGGCTAGGTCGGCAGTGGGTGCCCCTGAGTTGTGCCTGCCGGTGAACGTGCGCTTTGCCATACGCCAGAGGCTAACAGGAGATGAAGCAGTGCCGGCAGCGGTGGCGCCAGGAGAACGAGGGGCAGCTCGCCTTGTCCCCGAGGGGCAGGCGAGATTGCCCGCCCAGAGAAATCTCATCAGGAGAGCGAGTAAATCCAGGTTTTTTCTCTTTTATACCTTTATACTTATGGTCTGTAACTTAGTCCTCCCTGCCTTGGACTTTTGAGGTAGATGTACTAAATGTCTGATTTGTCTGTTCAACGCGACAAATCCTGGGTTATACCGTAGTAGTGGTTAGAGGCGGTGACGGCCGGCTCTGCACAACAAATCGATTTGAAAGAAGAGATGATCATGACTCAAAAAGTTCAGCTGGAAGGTCCGATGCTTTGGACTATCGCTGACTTTGGCGTCTTCTATACCTCCCACCGCAGCGAGCTTGTTGCTCATGCCATGCGTATCGTGAGAGATTCATCGAAGGCTGAAGAGGTCACTCAAGAAGCTTTGCTTAAGTTCATGTTAGCTGCCCCTGAGCTCGCCTCTGAGGAGCATGCGCTTTCTTATCTTCATCGCACAATTGAAAATCTCTGCATTGATCTCTTCCGCGCTGAAAATCGTCGTCCTAATCTTGTTCTCCTCGATGATGCCACCTCTGAAGTTGAGGCGGCATGGCAGGCAGATGGAGATCACTCAGCGGTCATCAGCGCAGCTGAAGATGCGGCCATTGTTCGCCAGGCTTTAGCGCTTCTCTCTCCAGCTGAGCGCACCGCGCTTGTCATGTGGGAGATGGAGGGACGCTCCACCCAGGAGATTGCCTCCGAGCTGGGAATTAAAGAATCTGCTGTGCGCCATACTGTTTCTCGCGCTCGCGCTTCACTACGTAAGGTTCTTTCTACTCTTGTCGTTGATGAAAAGCGTGGCCTCACGGCATTAGATCTTCTCTCATCCTCTTACAAGAAGGCAGCAGATCTTGCCCACAAGTCGGGTAAAGCAGCTATGTCGCTCGTGCTCGTTGTTGCTGCACTCTTTGGATTCCACACCATGAGCGAAAGTAGTTCTGTGAAAAGTTCGGTCAACCTTCAACCTTCAGTCACCGGTGTTGAAGTCGCCCCGTCGGTGCCACTTTCACCAACTCAACCTCACTCTCAAGCGCCTACCCTCATAGTTCATAACATTTCCCATCCGGTCAATACACAGGAAATGATCAATGATCTTAATTTTGCCAATGCTCAGCTAGAAAGTGCGGCGGTTGAACTACAGACTCTGCAGATGATTCAGGGGAATATATAAGTTTCTGTTCTTTCTATGTGATTGCACGTGCTTTACATAGAGAAAACAGAATTAGGAAATCGAAAGATTTCCGAGCCAGTTAAGGAAATTCCTTAGCTGACTTATCGAAAGGAAACACATGTCTACAAAGACACTTCGCAAGCGTATTGCGCTTGTTGTGGTATCCGCTGTTGGCTTTGGTGTATTGTCTGCTGTTGCAGCCAATGCAACAGCGCCGACAGTAGAAACTGCTTATATCTCAACCGTTGCTTCAACAAATGGTAAGGGCGCTCCTGCTGCTAGTACCGTAGCCGGCACCAGCTTCGGTCTGCTTTCCAATAGTGCAGCCTCTGTTACGAGTGCTGCCACCGCTACAGGCACCATGCTTTCAACTGGACAAGTATCGTTCTCATTCGCCTCAGCCTCGAATGCTGGCGTAGTTGTCACAGGTGGAATCATCGGAGACTCATCTGGCTTTACCGCTGCTAACAATGATGTGGTTTCAACCGATGGTACAAAAGCCTTTGTGTCATCAACCACCGGCGCTGGCGCTGTAATGGTGAAGAATAACGGAACCGCTGCTGGCGGAGTTATTCTCGTACAGTTCTTCAAGGGTTCAGGAATCACTTCGACTGGATCAGCAAGCAATGGAACCCTAATCGGTCAATTTGCCTTGACTGTTGCTTCTGCAGGCGCTTCAGATGCAATCAGTGCATCGAAGTCAACCTACGTAGTGGATACGACTTCTTCATTCTCAGCAACCGTTGACCAGGCAGCTGGCTTTACCGTTGCTAACGGTGGAACTGGTTATATCGCTGTAACTGCAAAAGATGCTTATGGTGTTGCTCTAGTTTCAGGAAACCACGCATTCACCGTTACATCAACTAATGGTGCTTTGGTTGGTTTCTCTGCATACCCATCAAAGACATCTGCTGTCTCAACAGGGCTTCCAACAGGAATCTACGTCACTCAGCCAACTGCTAACGCTCCAGTTACTACGGACGTTACCCTGACTGTTGATGGTGTAGTAGTAGGAACTAAGACACTTACATTGGTAGGCGATCTTGCTAAGATCGTTCCATCAGTAGTTGGAATTGCTAAGAAGGGCAATACAACAAGCACCGGCCTTGGTTCTAACGAAGTTATTACCTTCAAGGCATACGATGCTGCTGGCAACCGTATCGCAACTCCAAACGCAACTTCCCTTAAGGGAACAAATGCCGTTATCTCTGCATACAATGTAGATACAGCGACAGCATCATCTACAACAGGTGTCATTTCAGTGACGGCTTCTGATTACGGTACGAATGCAGCTCTTTACCTCCAAGCAACAAATGCTGCTGGTACAGATATCAAGTCACCTGTATTTAGCGTGAGCTCTGCAGGAGATGCTTACACATATACAGCAAAGCTTGATAAGAGCACCTACCACATGGGTGATGTCGCAACGTTGACAATCACCACAAAGGACAGCAAGGGAAATCTTGCTAACGACATCACAGCGCTTGGTACTTCTACATTGAAGCCATCAATTGGTGGAGGCGGCCTAACTGCTGTTAACTCTCCTCTCTACACGGATGTCACAGCAAATGGTGTTATTACCTACCAATACATCGTTGGTAATACTGCTGGTGCATACTCTGCAGCGGTTGATCTACCATTGCTAACAAGCGCATCAGGTAACGCTTCTGATACAACAAAGACAGTCAGCTGGACAGTTTCATCTGACGGTTCAGTATCAAATGCTGACGTACTTTCTGCGATTGTTAAGTTGATTGCTTCAATCAACAAGCAGATTGCCGCTCTACAGAAGTCACTAAAGAAGTAATAACTTCTCAGTAGCTTCAAACCAAAAGGCCGGTTTCCCTAGGGGAACCGGCCTTTTGGCTATTTCGAGGTGAACACTGAGTAAAGTGGCCGCAAAAATGGGGGTGATTCCTAGGATTTTGGGTATAGTTCCATCAGCCTACAAAGGAGTTCTTGTGAAAAAATCTGTAATTGCACTAACCACTGCAGCTGCACTGTTTGCAGCTGTGAGTCTTTCGGCCCCTGCTAACGCAGCGATTTCAGGCGGAGCCGCTTGCGCAAAGGCGGGTTCTACGACAAAAGTAGGAACAAAGACTTATCAATGCGCTAAAAATCCATATTTAAAATCAGCAAAAGTCTCATGGACTTTGAAAAGTTGCTTCACGGCATATGCCCTATGGGCTGATGCAAAGCAGCAATATAGCGATTGGAAAGATATCGCGACCTTATCTGGGCCTGACGGGGTCAAGACGCTGGCTGATCTTCAAACCTCAATCGACGGACTTGAAAACACTATGAAAAATCAGGTTTGTAAAAAAGGGGCTTAAAGTTTTTTGAGAACCTTGCGGTAATTGCTGCAGGGTTCTTTTCATTTGAACATAAGCCCTAGACATTACTATTGTTTTCCTGAACACTTTACATCATGAAAAAGTCTCTAATTTTTGTAGTGCTACTTTCAATTTTGCCTTTGATGGGTATAAATCGAGCATTTGCTGATGGCTCAATGCTTTGGTCAACCTCAATCGGCTATGGCGGCCGACGGGTGAATACAGGAACAGATGTCACAGCAATTCCCCAGTATGCGCGAGTGCGAGACATTACATTTTCAGTGCCAAAGGCAAATCCAGACGTTCTGATTGTTGGAATTAGATTTGACGGCCCATTTGATATTTCTCCGTTGGGATCTGACAAACAGCTCTCGGCAAATATTCGACTTTATTCTCCGACCAAGTACTGCATCTATGACAACACGTGCGACAAATATGTTTTTATAGGCGCTCCATCACCATGGAATTCTTCTTATCCCAATAGCCCATCAACTGCCTCAGTAAATGTTTTCTTTTTGGGTAAAGGAGATAGCTCTGGTGAAGCACCTAAAGATGCCAAATGCCCTGCTCCCTGGTGGATTGATAATTCCAACCCACAGTATGGAGCTGTCGATTTTCAATTAAGTATCACGTGCCTCGGGTTGCCTCGTGATATTTTTGCGTATTCTCTTGCCGGCGCAAACCTCACTCTTACTCCAAATCTTTTTAATTTCACTCAACTAGATGATGCAGTTAATCCATTCTGGGAATTGGCTTCCACGGCTTACGCTTCACATGGTGGCTTATCCGGAGTTGGCACACCGTATATCACGTCCCCTAACCCAGCGAAGCCAATACAACCCCCAAGCTTCATCACGTGCAAGAAAGGAAAAATACTTAAGAAGATAACCGGAGGAAAGTCGCTTTGTCCAAATGGTTATTCTAAGCAACCTTTGCTGTCTTCGAGTAATTAAAGTCTTTAAAGACTACTCATTAACCATGAGTAGGTATTAGTTTTTTACGCGAGGGCGAGAAGGGGGGATGCCCTAAATAGTTATAAGAAAGTTGTAAATCCCACCGCAATTTAGGTTGTATTTGTGAGATTGCTGTGTCAGTATCTCCTAAAGTTTTCTACTGAGGGGGCTCATGAGGTTTGGCTTCGCTCGCAGAACGAGACTTTTGGGCATTTCCGTTGGTGGACTGGCATTATCAGTAAGTCTCTCTGCGGGTGCTTGGGCGATAGAAATAAATACCCCAGATCAACTAATTGCCTTGAGTGGCGATGAAGTGGTCTTGGACTCTAACTACACACTCACGGCGGCAATAGATCTTTCACAAGCGACTGTTTCCTTGCCAGAGGGAGCGACTTCTTTTATTGGCGGTGCAAGTAATCCATTTCTAGGTACGTTTGATGGAGGAGGCTTCGTAATTTCGGGGCTTTCGAAACCCCTATTCGATTCGATTGGCAATGGCTCAACTGCCGCATCAGTCTCAAACTTAACATTGAAAACTGATGTCATAGAAGCAACTTCCAATACCGGTGCGTTAGCCCGAACCCTTACTGGAAATTCCACAGTCTCAGATGTTCATGTTTCAGGAAAGATTGCATATTCAGGCACGGACGCTCCGTCAATTGGCGGGTTGGTTGGAAGCGCAAACGCTGGAAGCACAATTGATCAATCGACAGCAGTTGTTGCAATTACATCTACATCTGGTGCCCCACATATTGGAGGTTTAGTGGGTGACGGGTTTGGAACGATCAGGAATTCTGCGGTCTCAGGCAATATTACAGATACAGGTGGATCAGAAACTTATATGGGAGGGCTAGCAGGTTTCATCGGTGGAATTGGTGCCACGATTATTAACTCTTCAGCAGCTGTTTCAGTTACAAGTGTAAATGTAACTGACCGCACTGGGGGTCTCATTGGATTTGTAAGTGACAATACCCAAATCACAAATTCTTTTGCAACAGGATCTGTCTCCAGCAAAGCCCAGTCATGTACTGGGGGTTTGATTGGATGTCTAAATCAAAGTAATACTATCGAATATAACATTGCCTCAGGTAATGTAAATGTTAATTCACTTGATAACAATATTGCTGGTGTTGGCGGACTTATAGGTGGGGTAGGTGCATTCAATACTATTTCTAATAACATTGCCTCAGGTAATGTTAGTGCTGATACTTCGGCGGGCAGTGGAAGTGTGATTAAAGTTGGTGGCTTAATTGGTTCTATCGACGATTATGGCAATAACATCATTTCCAATAGCAGTACAGGTCTGGTAGAGGTTGCTTCAATGACCTATTACTACTTTGAGCCCATTCGTACTGCAATGAAAATTGGAGGTTTAATTGGTTATGTTGAAGCTGGAAACACCATCACCGATGACGTGTCCTCGAGTCAAATTACTGTCACAAATGCCGATAGATATATTGGCGGTCTCGTTGGATATTCACTAAGTGACATTTCTCGGTCACGTGCATCCGGGAGAGTAATTACAGATGGCGCTAGCGTTGGAGGCCTAGTGGGTTTTACCAGTTCAAACATTATCCATTCTTCAGCGCTAGGTGAAGACGTGAGCGGAAGCGATCTTATTGGAGGCTTATCTGGTGAAGTCGGAGGGATAATTATTGAATCGATTGGTGTTGCCGCACTGCCCTTGGATGGTTCTGGTCGTTCAGATTACTGCCCCCACGAGGGAGATGATCGTTGCACAGGAATTGTAGGCACAACAGATTTAGTAATTGGTTCCTCTTCCACAGGCGTTAGTCTTCTAAACGGTGGCATCAATATCGACACTCGACCTTGGACTCAGAATCAATATATCAACCATGCACTTCCTTATATCAAGATTCTTAAGAATTCTGGGTTCTACTTAGACAGTACACCGCCCCCTGCCTCTTCCTCATACGTCAGGGCTATTGCCCCAGCAATTAATCAAATTCAGCAACCTCAGAAAATTTCCGAGCAGAAAATCACTGACTTTCTTTTTGGTAGATCAACAAAACCAACGCCCTCTGACTTCAAATCAGTGGGCATAATTGGGGTAACCACAGCAAATCTTCCTATCCTGCTCAAATTACTGAAGGATAAGGGAATCACAATCATCGATCCAGTATTAATTGCAAAACAAATTGAGATTGCAAACGCCCTGCTCGCAAAACAGAAGAAAGCAAAGCAAGCACTCAAGGTTAAGAAGGTCAGTTTCGAGAGCTCATCTTGGACAAGCCTTATTCCCTCACTTCTATTGGGGTAATTCAAGAGAGTTAGATGGATACTCATCGGCCATAAGCAGCAATTTCATAAAAATTTAGCTTCTTCTTCCTGATTCATAACCAAGTGCCGTGTTAGGATTTTTTATGCGAAAGTTGTCATGGCTGACTGCACCTATCCTTGCGACTTCGCTCTTACTTCCCACAAATGCTTCTGCAGCGACTCCGTCCGAAGGAGTTGCTTGCTCAAAAGTTGGCTTAATAAGTACGGCCGGTATAAAAAAATTTACTTGTATCAGATCAGGAAAGAAAAAAGTCTGGGATAAGGGTGTCACTGTTTCAAACACGAAATATTCAGTTGCGTACCCGGTGGAAGGTCCGTACGGAATTACTTGGGAAAATATCGTCTCTAAATTTAATGATATATCAGCGGCTTCTTGGGTAGATGCTCAGGCAACTATTAAGCGAAACCAGATTCTTCCGAACGCAGGACACAATTTATACTCGTATATCTCACCAGGAGCGCTAAAAGTTGACCCGCTTATCGGTCAAGCAGGAGATTTAATCAAGCGCGTTTTCTCTCTCTTTGCGCGTTTTCCAAGTTATCCAAAGGTTTATTTTGTTGGGTTGACTACCGCTGAAAGAGAAGAGACCGAAAAGAATTTATTAACTACGTACAATGTCACATTCATTAACCGAAGTATCGATTCGATGTATGGCATCAACTCCAACTCCCCGGCAGGTTCAGTATTTTCTGCCCCTCAGTGTGGTGATAATGATTCAGGACGAAACATCTTCACATCGACTGAGGCAGCTGTAATTGTAGGAGTTTGCCCGTCCCGTGATGGTCGAGATGTCCACATTGAAGGCGTTCACGCGATGGCGCATGAATACATACACATGGTGCAATCTGCCTTTGCACCTGGCCGGGAGTATCCGAAACTACCTTGCTGGACGATTGAAGGTGAACCTGAATGGGGACAAGCAGCAGTTTCTGAAAACTTTTCCGATTATCTAAAGGTGCAACACCTTCACCCCTATCGACTGACTCAGACCGGCTTAAATTATGAAGATACAACTGCGCGAGAATGGTCAGCGCCAGAGGTAACCCAGTATCTAAATGATTCTCTAAATATTTCGACGTGTAGTAATACAAATCAGTATGCCTACTCATATTCCCTTGGTGCGGCCACAACGGAAGCGCTCGTAAGTATTGGGGGAAGTGAATCAATTTTTGCCCTTCATCAGCGTTTGGTAAATCACATGCCCTATGAACAGGCCTTCAGAGAGGTTTATGGAATCACCTGGGCTCAGGCACTTCCGATTTTGTCTCAGGTTGTGGCTAAAAAGATAACTCTTTCATGGCAATCTTCAGCGCTCACCTATCAAACTAAACCGTAGAAGTTTGCCTGACTACTCATTGCCAGTGAGTAATTGGCGAATATGCTGACTCATAGGCGATGAGTTTGTAGCAAAAATGAAACATAATTCCTCGCTCTGAAGAAGGAATAGTGTTTTTAGGCCTGCACATGAAAATTTTTAAAAAATTATGCCAAAAAATCATCAAAGTCATTGCAAAAACTTACCTATTCCATAAGCATAGGGATGTGAAAAGAGTAGGAAACCGGTTGAACCAAGATTTAGAAGAGTTAGTTTTCTGCTTCGAATTCAAGATCCGACAAATGAATCTATCGCCCAAGAAAGGTATGTAATGTCACGTTTTAAGAAGATATTTCCATCAGTAAAGAAGCCCCTAATTGCTATGGCACACGTTCCACCGCTACCTGGGACTCCTCTCTACGATGCCGCGAAAGGTGTTCAAGGACTCATCGATCATGTGAAGCGTGATACTGAAGAACTTCTTAAAGCTGGTTTTGACGCGATACTTTTCTGTAACGAAGGCGATCGTCCCTATCAACTCAATGCTGGGCTTGAAGCCTCAGCAGTTATGACTCGCGTTGTAACTGAATGTCGACCTACGGACGTCCCATACGGCGTTGATTTTCTATGGGATGAACAATGCGCAATGGCGATTGCAGTTGGTAGCAGCGCCTATTTCATGAGAGAAGTTATTACGGGAACATGGGAATCTGACATGGGTCTATGGCAACCAGATGCCGCAAAACTTCTGCGTAATCGACGGGCATTTGGCCGGGATGATTTAGCAATTTTTGCAAATATCACTCCCGAGTTTGCTTCTAATATTGGCCAACGCACACCTGCCCAAATGGCAAAGTCCACTGTTGTTTCCAGCTTGCCTGACGTCATATTGGTTTCAGGACCAATGGCAGGTAGTGAACCAGATGTCCGAACTGTGGCAGATGTTCGCGAAGCCGTTGAAAAAGAAATTCCAGTGCTTCTCAATACAGGCGCTAAGTCAACGACAATCAAAGAGTTCTTTAAGTTTGCCGACGGTTGCATCGTAGGAAGTGACCTCAAGCGCGACGGTTATACATGGAATGAAGTTGATCCTGAACGCGCAAAGCGATTTATTGACGCAGCTCGGAGCGCATAAAGGAAATGGCTGGCCTCATCCTTGGAATCGATATCGGTTCTTCAGGGCTGAAAGCCACATTGCTTGATGTAGATAAAGGCATCGTTGCGGTCGCTGGAGAGCCTATAAATCTTTTTAGTGACCAAATTGGTTGGTCTGAAGCGGATACTGACCAATGGTGGGAAGCCTTATGCACCGTAATTCCCAAACTTGTTCTAGAGGCAGGTTGCACCACAGAACAAATACTTTCTGTTGCAGTTGCGGGGATGGTTCCAGCTGTCGTGATTGCAGATGCAAATGGAAAAGCACTTCGCCGAGCGATACTACAAAATGATGCACGCGCTACAAAAGAGATTAAAGAATTAGGTTCAAAATTACAACAAGTCGACCTCCTCTCACTTACTGGATCTCAACTAACACAACAATCTGTTGCGCCTACTGCACTTTGGCTTTCACGCAATGAGGCTTCTAAGTGGTCTGCTACCAAATATATTTTTGGCTCTTATGATTGGATGGCGACTAAATTAGGTGCAAATCCACATGTCGAACTGAATTGGGCGATTGAAAGTGGTCTGTACGGTTTTGATAAAAAACCGCTAGAAGTAGTTCTTGAAGCAACATCTATCAATTGGCCAGCTCTGCTAGA
>Ga0209188_1002409_pt1 | contig 13854 bp, 6 predicted proteins | sample C_130625_EF_Meta_FD_187307 | JGI IMG/M metagenome (GOLD analysis project Ga0209188, IMG submission 187307) | Freshwater microbial communities from Lake Croche, Canada to study carbon cycling - C_130625_EF_MetaG (SPAdes) (version 2) | ecosystem: Environmental > Aquatic > Freshwater > Lake | place...
CTTTTTAATATGTCTAAACATTGTTGAACTAATGAATCTTTCATAATTATTTATAATATTTATTTAACGTATTTTTTGCGTGTTAATAAATTTTAATTTTTCTATATTCTCAATATTATGGATAATATTATTGAACCAAACGAAACATTTGATTTTTCTACGCTTTCTTTAGCACACCCTACAGGAATACAAGGTGGAGCATATTTTACAAAATTAGAACATAATAAAAAACCATTATATATACAAACTTCTAAAAGTCAAACAAGACAAGGTTTTGTTAAAACAGGTAAAAAATATTATTGTGATTTAATGTTTGATAAAAACGCAGAATCACTTATACATTGGTTTGAAAATTTAGAAACCAGGTGCCAACAATTAATATTCGAGAGAAGAGATACATGGTTCCAAAATAGTTTAGAAGAAAGTGATATTGAAACTGCCTTTAACTCCATAATTCGTGTTTACAAATCAGGGAAATTTTATTTAGTAAGAACTAATATTAAAAATAATCATAGTAATTTACCTACAATTAAAATTTATAATGAACAGGAAATTCCATTAACTATGGATGATATTAAAACAGAAACAAATATTATTTCTATTTTAGAAGTACAAGGTATTAAATTTACATCTAGAAATTTTCAAATAGAAATTGAACTTAAACAGATAATGGTATTAGACGATGAACCTATTTTTGATAATTGTTTAATTAAAACTAACAAAAAAAATGATTTTGTTCAAAAACAAGAAACAACTTCTTTAGAAGATATAAAATTAGATCAACCAAATAATGAAGATTTTGATTTAGAAAATTTAGCTATAGATGTAAATTCAAATGATAATTTAGAAGAAATAAAACACGAAGAACCTATTTTTGAAAATAATTTAGAAGAACTGGAACAATTTAATATTATTAAAAATGAACCAAAAGAACACGACGATTCTTTGGATTTAGAAATTGAAGACTTAACTGAAGATATTGAGGAAAACACAGATGAATTGAAAGAGATAATTAATTTAGACCTATCAATGGAGAATAATTTAGAAACAATGCAGCTTAAAAAGCCAAATCAGGTTTATTTTGAATTATATAAAGAAGCTAGAAATAAAGCAAAAACAGCAAAAAAAAATGCTCTTCTAGCTTATTTAGAAGCTAAGAATATTAAGAAAACTTATATGTTAGAAAATTTAAATGATAGTGATAGTGATATTGATGCTGAAATTGATGATGTTTCAGAAAGTGAATTAGAAGGTCTATAAAAATTAAAGAATAATTAGAGCAAATGTTTAGAATAATTAATATGTATTCTAAAAATTATTTTATCATTAATTTTATATAATGTCTGTCTCTTTAAAGAAGCTATGGAATGACTATGGAGTTGGAGCAATAATTGTTTTATTAATTGTAGCCTATGGCGTTACTATGTTCGCAGGTTATTTAGGTGCTAAGGGTATGCCTGGAAACGAATACAACTCTCAAATGCAACCACAATACAGAAATACTACCGCACAAGCTAGCACTGGCGTTCGTCCTTCTGATCCTAATGGAAATGAGGTTTTTGCCTCTGCCAATGGTGTTCAAACTAGTATGCCTGGCATTCCTTCCTCTTGCTCTAATTCAAATATTCAAAATCCCGCCGAACTTTTACCAAAAGACTCTAATTCTCAATGGGCTCAATTAAATCCCTCAGGTAAAGGTGATCTTGCCAATGTCAATTTACTCAAGGCTGGTTACCATATCGGCATTGATACTGTAGGACAAAGTTTGAGAAATGCTAACTTGCAAATCCGCTCTGAACCACCAAATCCTCAAATGAACGTGGGGCCATGGAATCAGACCACTATAGAACCTGACTTCATGCGTCCACCGTTGGAAATTGGTGGTGGACCTCAATAAGCATATATGGTAACAATTTATTTTTGATAACATAATTTTAAATATATTTTTAATAAAATACATTTAAAATATTTTTTATATTTGTTTTTTTACATATATATATATATACTATGAGTGATTCTTCTACTGCGAAAGATTCTAATTCTAATTTTGGTAATAAAACTTTTGAACAAGTTATTTCACCAAATAATATTCGGCTAGACCAAGTAGTGAATAGTTTAAAAGCTTTTAAAAAGGCAATATATAATGTAAACTATTTAGCAAATGCATTAAATACCAATTCTGATAAAATTACTGATCCAAAAGATTATTATAATGTATTAAAACCAATTGCTGAAAAAGATTATTATAATAATACTGATGATTTTTGGATTTATAGTATTAATAACTATTCAAAACGTATATGTTATATAAACTGGCAAAAATATAGTTTTTGGTCAGGATTAAATGGTATACAAATGGAACTATACAACAATAAAAATGGGTTGTCAAAATATAATCTTTATTTGCGTCAGCAATATATAAAGCATACAAATTCATTTAATCGTCTAAGTAAAAAATATCCTAAGAATACTATTTTATATGCGTTAGATGTGAATGTGTGGAGCAATGGTTTAAAAATATTTTTTTTAGAATTTCGAAAAGATCTTTTAGATTCTACTAAATGGATTCAAATGACTAGCGGCATTGATTTAGAACCATTTATACCAAATACAAATGATTTGTCTAAATTTTCATCACAATACATGCAATTAATAAATGATTTACAAAATGAAATCGAAATTTTAAATGGAAATGACTGGGAAACAGACGCAACATGGCCTTATGCTGACCCAGGACAATTTGACAAACTATTCTGTCTAGAATCTAGTCAATATCCTGAATGGACTAATCTACCTATTTCCCAATGTTTTATTCCTGGTTCTAATGTTGATGTGCCGACAACTATTTATGGCATAATGGTAGACCTCTTTTTTAACTATCCAACTTTGTTGCCAGGACAAGTCGCTATTTCTACATATAGTTTAGGGGATTTATACTATGTTGCATTTCTTAAAATTGATATGTATAATGGTGAATTATGCTTTAAACAAAAATCAATTGAAATCAACAAATATTTCACAATCAGTTCTCTAGCTATTACAAATGATGGTACGATTAATGGTTCTCTTAATATAAAAACATATGATGGTGAAGATGTAATTAAAACAGATAATATTACAAAAACAACCGCATTTCATACTAAAATTGGTGTGAATCAAGATTTATCCAAAGTAAAAGGTTTAATCGATGTTGATAACTTATCAAATAATTCAGTTTTAAATATGATGAACGATTTTGTGAATCCATTGTTATATAGTTATGAAGTTACTATGGATATAAAGGATAAACTTAGTTATGGCGCAACAAGTGTTTCCATTCCTCTAACTTATCAAGAAAACGTGTTTGTTTTTAAAACGCTTATACAAAATGTAATACACGAAAGTGATATTAAATTTTTATATGTGCCAGCCGTAACAGGCATTTTCAAAACCAACGCATTTGATTCAACCTCTTTTACAAAAATACAAACCATAGTCAATGAATTAAATAAGATGCAAACAGAAATGGATTTGAATGAGGATACAATGTCATTTTTATTCTCCTTTGTAGAATTGCTAAGCGACACAAATAATTATTATTTATGCTCTTTGAGAGGTGTTGTAAAAAGAAATCCAAACCATCTAACCAAAGAAATCTACTTTATTTGTAGTTTTTTGAATGTACATGATAAAATAATCAACCGAAATTATAAACCATATATGGTCGCCTTAACCGATAAATTTAGTAGTTGTAGTAGATTATTGAACTTCAGTAACTTGTTGGTATTGGACACAAAAATACAAGATAATTTGTTTCAAGGTCAAAGCATAAGCAATTCAACAGATCCAAATAGTAATTATTTCAGTGACAGAATTAATAACAGCTATTATTTCAGAGACCGTTTTGGTGGTAAGGATTTGTATGTTTATTGTAATGAATATTTAACAAATGAAGAATTGCTTATTGTAGATTCAAATGTCGAATTATTTTGTGAGTTATTACCTTATTATAATAATAAACAATCAAAAACATTATTCAAACCTAATACTGATACATCTATATTTACTTTAACCAAAATTTGTTCAGAACAATTCAATAATTTATATGGGCCTCATAAAAGTGCTTTGTCTTTTTCTATAAATTATGATTGGATAAAAGGACGTAAAATTTCTTTTGAAAATATGATAATAATTAAGGGTAATAAATATATAATTGGTTGTGGAATAAACTTATCTGATGTACTAGACGAAACCATTGTTGCGAAAGGCGATAATAAAATAACTGGCAACTTGACTATTATGGATGATACAACTAATGTGCCAGTGTTTGATGTAAATAGAGAGAAAAAACAGACATCTAGTGTGTACATGACTGGGATCGGTAAAACTAATCCACAAACAATGTTAGATGTAAACGATTGTGGTGTTACAGATATTATTAATGTTATTAATCAAATGGCTACAAAATACAATTTGTTAAATTACAATTCACCAGGATTTATAGAAGCTTTTGCTGAATCTGAGACAAGTGCTTTTCAATACTTTGAAAATAATTTTATAGACCCAGCAACAGGTAAAGAATTAGTGCAAGATATAAATAGTTATTTATTTGTAGTTCAAACTCCGAATAATTTATACCCAAAAGATACAAAATATATTTACCATGGATTAAAACCGTATTATCGCAATAATACTTTACAACAATTATTAGATAAAAGTAAAAACGACAAACAAGTTATTAATTTTGCTATAAATTACGAGGAAAAAAAGAATAATAATAATAATTTTTTCAATTTATCTAGCGTTATAGTAGTTTATAATTGGATGGCAGGCATTAAAATAGCTACAACAAAAAATATAATAGTAGATGGAAAAAATTATACTATAGGAACAGGCGTGAATTTACAACAATACTTAACCTATGAATCAAACGACAATATCCAAAAATTCTTTGCCTGCCTCCAAAGTTACAACTTCCAATTACAAGACATTGTTATACGATACCAAATACAAAACAATAACCCTATTTCACCAATTTTGAATCAACAAAAAGCAGCCGATGTTCGCTACCAATATGCCCAACAATACCCAATTCAAAAGTTGTTTCAATACACTATTGATTTTAATAATATTCAAAATATGACCATTAGTAGTTTTGATTATAATGCTTTAACAGTATCGAATACACAGACATATAGTGAAATTATGGATGCGAGTTTAATAACAAAACTTATGTTCTTATTTATTAACCTAAAAAATAAGTATACTTTAATTCGTAAAGACGATTATGGTGTAATTAGTTTTGAAGATCAATATGATGACTTTCTTTCTTTATTTTGGTGTTCTAGTGTTTCTGGTAATACCGTAACATTAATTTCATTAGAATTACAAATAAACACTATTATTATTCCCAGTTTACAATTAAAAGGCGATATGAAAATTCAAGGAGATACTTATTTTTGTAATGGAACCACATCTACTAATAAAGATATATATGCGCTTATAGATACTGATAAAAAATTTTTTGGAATAAATACTGTACAAACTGTAAGTAATTATGCTAATAATTACGCTACAACTACAAATGGATCATTTGCTAAAAATAATGTTTATATTACTTCAAACACTTATCCTAATACAATTATAGAGCGAATAGAAGAAACAGAAAAACCTAGTACCAGTAATTATCATAAGTTTAAAAATTATTCAACATTATCGGTAAGACGAAACAGTAATTTATATACCTTTGAAGAAATGTATAAATATTCCAAAAGATATACCTCAACGAATGCACCAGGTTTAATTAACTGTTATGGGTCTGTAAAAAATAAATATTATTATGGCGCTGATATTGCGTATGAAATACAGGATATTACTAATATAGTAAAAGAAATTGGAAATATACATATCGGTATTGACAAAATAGAAACAAATGATGTGGACGGTTCAACAATAGTAAGGGGTGGATTTGGTGTATCTTTGGTTGATCCATTGCCATCAGGCAATGTGCAACAAAGAGAAATATTACATGTTGATAATAATAGTCAAATGTATGTAAATTCCATTATGCTAGGCGGAAAATTATTACAAGTAGACGTCAGTGGTAACTTATTGTTTGATGGGAAAAAAGTAACTCTAAATTAATAATATTATTAGCTAAAATAGAGTAGGTAATTTAAATATAATTTAATTTAAAACTAGAGAGAGAGAAAATTAAATTATATATTTTGTAATACCTTTTCTAATCTATATATATATGGAAAAACATAGTATATTTTTTTATATTTTAATAGTATTTGTTCTTTTTTTCTGTCTAGCAATTTATTATCAATCTGACGCATATGGATTAAAATGTATAATTGCGTCAAAGGATGGAAATAGATATTGTGTTAGGGAAAGAGAGAAATTAGAGTTAGCAGCCAATCTTTTAGCTGAAGTTACACAAAAAATGAAAGATATGGTTGCGTATATGAAAGAAAAACACCCAACCGATCCTCGCACGAAAAGGTTGGTAGAAGGGTTTAATCCAAAAAAAATTAACGAAACACTACCCACGAGTGAATTAACTGCTTATAGTGAAAATAAAGGTGAGAAATTGGCTTTCTGTTTAAATACAACAAAAGAAGGTAATAAATTAATAGATATTAATACACTTACATTTGTAGCTTTACACGAATTATCCCATATTATGACTGAATCTATTGGACATAAGCAAGAATTTTGGCAAAACTTTAAATATTTATTAGAAAATGCAAAAGAAGCAGGAATTTATAATCCGGTAGATTATAAGAAAAATCCACAAGAATATTGTGGTATGACCATTAATGATAACCCTTATTTTGATTTAGTTTAATTATTTAATCTAATAATAATAAATATTTTTCTATATTTTCCATAATATTATTAATTTTTGTTAATTTTTTCTTTATATTTTCTATTTCATTTATGTTTTCATCTTGTGCTTTTAAATTATTTATTTCAATTAATAATTTACAGCTAGTAGCAACGCATCTTTTTTGTATTTTTTTACAAAATTCTTGTGTTAAATAAGTCATATTATTTTTATATTTCTTAAAAAGTTTTTAATTTAATATTTTAAAAGTTATTAAATTAAAAATAATAGTAACTTTATATATATGTCAGAATCTATATCTTCAATAAATTCATCAGATACAAATACAAATCCAGCAGAAAATCCTATATATAAAGTAGTTCAACATGTTGATAATTCTGTAAGTAACATTTATGTATTTGGTGGTAAAAAAAATGAAGAAGATGAAGAAGAATTATTTAAGCAAGTATTTAATGATAAAGAAATTGAAAAAATTAAAACAGCGAAAATTACTGTAATTTTTTCTGAACAACAAATTCATTTTGACGATTCAATAGGAACTATTAAAATTAAAATACTTAAAGAAATTAAAAAAGAGATATCAATAGATGAAATATATTTATATTGTGAAAAAATGGAAACTTTAAATGCTGTTTCTGTATATCAATCTCTTACTCAAAATAATAAACTCGAATTAACAGAAGTTAGATTAAATCAATTTATTTCAAATATTGTTGTAAATGAAAAAGAAGAACCATTTCAAAAACCACCAAAAAAAGCGGTTTATACTTTCGATGATATTTTTGAAATGAAATTTGATAACACAATTTTTGTTGTAAATAAAGTATTAGGTCAAAAATTTTTTATTGTTGATAATGAATATCCTTTTGTATGTAATCCATATGATGTTACCGATTATGATAAATTTTTTGAAAAATCTGCTCGTAAATCATTAACTACATTAAATAGTCATTTACTATTAAATAGTGGTAATATTATTAACAACACTATTCATTTATGTCTTGTTGAAGATGTTCTCTCTTATCTTAATAAAAAAGATATATCAGAAGAAACAACAATTAAAATATATTATCCTTTTTTATATAACAAAAATATTAATAATCTAGAAGAGTTAAATGATAATAGAAGTAAACTTGTCAAAGATGATAAAAAAATATTAAATGAAAAAACTATGGAATTATTTAAAACAATTGATATGTTTTATGATGTTTATAGATCAAGAAAATCAGAATTAAATTATGTAAATAAAGGAATTAAATATATTAAAGCAGTTCTTAAACCTGAATTTACTATTAAAATGCCTCTTGAAATTATATTTAAAACGATTCATGCAACTCAAGAAAATCCATTAATTAAGTATAATCCTTCTAGTCGCCAAGAAAATATTTATAGGCTTTTTGCTGATAAAATTGCTACAGATGGAAGAAAAATACCTTATTTAAAAAAGGCTATTATTTTTAAATTAAAAAAAACCATAGCAAGGAATAAATCTGTCGCGGTTTATATTGAAAATGAGACTTTCTCTCAATCTTTAATATGTGAGTTTGATGAATATGGGTTTATAACTATAACTTCAGAATTTAAAACATTTGTTACCATTGATGAGATTAATAATATATTTAAAGAATTAATAAATCCAATTATTTTAGAAATTAAAGAATTTTTGGAACAAAGTGGTTATAAATTAAATATATTTAATAGTTTAAATGATGAAAATGTTGAAATTAAACAGCTTACATATGAAACACAAATCGCAATCAAAAAACAACTTGATATTAAAGCATATACCGGTTGTGTATCTAGTATTTTTATAAATGAAACCAATGCTTTTAGAGGTAATACAATAAATTTGCGTTTTAAACGTGTATCAAATTATAGTAAATTTAATAGTCAAGAAGCATTTATTTTAGAAAAATCTCAACAGGGACTAAGAGGTGACCAAATTATAGAAGCTCTCCTTGAAAACTTTCCGGAAGAATTAAATAGGGAACAAGCTTTAGATATGTTAAGAAAAGTTGCGAATGATTTAGAAATTGAAAAAGGAGCAAATAAATCAGATATTAAAATTAGAAATAGTCCTGGGTTTAAAACAGTTATAACTATAGATAAAGAAACGGGTATTATAACGATAACAACTGAAAATATTAATAACATTAATTACTTATATACATTACCTATTTATTTAGACACTATGGTTCGTTTAACACAAGATAAAAATTCTACAAATTATTCACTCAAAGAAATTGATAATTTATGTTTACAAGAAGACAAAGAAGATATATCTTTTGATGAAATTATTTCTTCCTCTGAAGAATCAACTCCTAATTCAGAAGTTTCATTTATTGAACCCGGTGATGAAGAAGTTCAGTATAGAAAAGTGGATGAAAATAAAACAAAGGATGTATTAAGTTTATTTTTTGATGATGATGAAGATAATGAGGAGGATAATGAAAATGAAAGTGAAGAAAAAGGAGGAGCAAATAGTAGTGATTCAGGATCATCTGTTGAATCTGAACCTGATTCACCTGTAATAAAAAGCAATAAAAAAATTATTCCACCTAGCGACTCCGGATCATCTGTTGAATCTGAACCGGACAATGATGAAGCTTCAAATAAAGAATCCTCTATTTCAATTCCAGTTGAACTTTCTGATAAAGAATCTTCAAAATCATCTGATATTTCAATGCCCGCGCCATTAAATGATTCCGGATCATCTGTTGAATCTGAATCAGATGATGATGAAGCTTTGAGTAAAAAATCATCTGATATTTCAATGCCTGCACCATTAAATAAATCAGCTTCATCTGTTGAATCTGAACCGGCTGATGATGAAGCTTCAAATAAAGAATCTTCTCTTTCAATTCCAGTTGAACTTTCTCATAAAGAATCTTCAAAAGCTTCTCAGGTTTCATTGCCAGCGCAACCATTACACGATTCTGAATCAGATGAAGAAGAAGAAAAACCAGTAAAAAAATCAACAATAAAAAGAAAAGTAAGACTACCAACGCCATCATCAGAGTCAGATACAGAGTCAGATCAAGAAGAATTTCTTGATAATAGGAAATTAAACAAACCATATTATTTTCAAAATCGTATAGAAAAAAGAGAACCTCTTTTAATTTTAAAAGAAGACACACCACAATTTAATTCTTATGTAAGAACATGCAGCTCAAATTTAAGAAAACAACCAGTAATTTTAACTGATACAGAACTTGAGAAAATAAATGAAGAACATCCTGGATTTTTAAGAACAGAAGACGTCATAAAATATGGAACAAATCCAAAAAATCAATATAATTATATTTGTCCTCGTTATTGGTGTTTAAAAAATAATACAATAGTTGATCCTAAAGATTTAAAAGAAGTGACTGGCAAAGATGGTAAAAAAGAATTAGTTCATCCTACTTGCGGTAAAGTTTTACCAAGAAGTGAAAAGAAAGTAAAACCTGGATATTATATTTATGAATTTTACACCCCAAAACCTGGTAAAAAAGATTATAAAAAATATCCAGGATTAATACCAGATTCACATCCGCAAGGTTATTGTTTACCTTGTTGTTTTGATAAATATAATACTATAGGTAGAAGAGAAGCGAACGAAAAATGTTTAAATAATTTAAAAGAAAAAACCAAAGAATCAAAAGAAAAAGAAACAAAAACAAAAGAAGTAGAGAGAAAAGAAGATGAATATATTAAAGGACCTGATAAATTTCCTTTAGGTCCTGGACGTTGGGGTTATTTACCAGGAGAAATACAGACTATGCTACACGAAGTAAACGCTGATTGTCAAATAAGTAAAACCAATACAAATATTAAAGATAATCACCCTTGTTTACTACGTCACGGCATAGAAGTAAGTGATAAACAATCTTTTGTTGCTTGTATTTCTGATGTGATTTTCTTTGGTAAAAAATTAACAATAGGTGATGCTAAATTAACTAATAAAATGTCAAGAGTTTTAACAATTAAAGAAATGAAAAAATTAATTATAAATTTTTTAACAATAGATGAATTTATTAAATATCAAAATGGTAACTTAGTTATTGATTTTAGTGATGTAAATAAATCAGTAGATATAACAAAATATGAAAACACTAAATTATTTTCAAAATTAGACATGAGTAAACCGGAAGATAAAGAATATTATTTTAAAGTAGTATCAGCATTTGAAAATTTTATTAAATTTTTAAGCGATGATGATGTAATAATTGATCATACATATTTATGGGATATTATAAGCATGCCTAATAAATACTTATTTCCAAATGGCGTTAATATTGTTATATTTCAAATTCCAAATGATGATATTACAAATAATGTTCAAATATTATGTCCAACAAATCATTATTCATCAGAATTTTATCAGGCAAGAAAACCAACAATTATTATAATGAAAAAAGATGAATATTATGAACCAATATATTTATACACAACTAATAATAAAAAATTATCTGTATCAAAAGAATTCAAAGAATATGATCCACAACTTTCAAAAACAATGAGGGCTGTATTTAAAGAAATTATTAAACCTTTTTTTGATATAATATGCAGACCATTAGATAGTATGCCAAATATATACAAAGCAAAAAGACCTTTATTATTATATGATTTGGTTCAAAAATTAGATAAATACGAATATAAATTAATAAAACTAGTTTTAAATTTTAATAACAAGGTTATAGGTGTTGTAGCAAAAGAACCTAATTCTAATAAAACATCTTTGGTTCCGTGTTATCCTTCTGCTCTTGATGAAAGATTAAAAGAAGGATTGGATTATGTTTTTATGACTGATTTAACGATATGGAATACATATAGAAATACAGTTGAATTTTTAACAAAATTGGATAAAAGAAGTAAAAAACGTAGAACTGAACCTGATATACCATGCAAACCGGCATTTAAAATTATTGAAGATGAACATGTTGTAGGCATATTAACAATTACAAATCAATTTATACAAATATCGCAACCTATTAGATTAGATGAAGTTAGTGCGGATATTGATTTACCATCAATAGATAACGATAATTATATTATTAACTCCAAAGCAGTTCCAATGATTTCGAGTGATGTAAAGATAACAACGGAAAAAGAAGTTGATGTAGAACGTGTTGATTATATAAAAAAGATTAGATTAGAATATAGATTTTTTAATGTATTTAGAAGTACAATTCGAGTTTTATTGAATAATTATGAAAATTTGAAAATTAGAGAGAAAATTGAAGAAGAAATGAAAAAAGAATACATAATATATTCTGAAAAACTGGATAATATAGATAAGTTATTACGCGAATTAGTAAAAGATAAAATACAATTTACAGGAGATAAAAATTATTATAAATTAATTGATGATATTTCTACTTGTCTTGTAAAAAATGCGGACTCTTGTAAATCAGCTCCTAATTTATGTGTTTATGTTAATGAGAATGGTAATTGTAATTTAATTATTCCTGAAAAAAGTCTTGTTACTGGCAATGATAATGAACCTATTTATTATGGTAGAATTGCCGATGAGTTAATTCGTTACAATAGAATTAAATCATTTATGTTCCAACCCAAAACTTACTTATCATTTAATGAAACTGGATATAATTTACGAGATAATGAAATGTTATTAATTGATTCATTATTAACACAAGAATATTTTGAAACATTAATGCCTAGTGTTACAAATAAATATATAAAACAAAACTCATATGATGAGGTTCAGCCTATTTTAAGTCAAGTTTATGAAAACACCGTCCAATCTCTAGATCACGCGATCGGAAGAAAAAATGAAAATATTTGTGATAAAATTAAAAATAATAGTATTAAATCTGTTATATGGAAAAAATGTTTTCCAAAAGGCTATACTGAATTAGATTATACTAGTAAAACAAACTTTTGCACATTTAATTTTATTATTGATTTAATAGAAAAAAAAACTTCTAATAATCTAACGCCTAACCAAATCAAAAATATACTATTTGAAGAATATAAAAAATATTTAGAAAAATATAGTGATAAAATTTTAGATATTTTAATTTTAGAAGGTAAAAAAACACTAGGAGATCAAGTTAAGGCTGAAACATTAAATTTTTTAAGTTTAATATATACTGATAATTATTTTTTAACGCCATTTGACTTATGGTTACTTGTTACAAAATATGAAATACCTACTATTTTCATTTGTAATAAATGGATTTTACAAACAAAATATGAAAAACACGAGTTCGTTGGTTATGGAAATATTGATGATAGTTTTGCGTTTATTTTGATACCTGGTTTAAGACCTGAAAATGTTCCTAATTATAAATTAATCCACTCAGAAACAGACGAAATATTTATTTCTCTCGACAAATTAAATGGTGAATGTGTAGAGAGAATCAAAGAAGCTATTGATAATAAAGTTACCATTGAAGAATATTTAGAAAATTTTACAAAACCACTAACCACAAAATATGAAGCGAAAAAACCCAAAAGATTAATTGCTAATTTTGATTCTGATTCTGAAGATATAAAACAAGAGAGAAAGAAGAAATTAATTGTTAATGAAATGTCGTCGTCTTCGCAAGATTTGGAAATAAAGATCAAGAAAAAGCACACAAAAAAAGCAGCAGTAAAAGTAGATAAAACTAAAACAAAAAAAAATCAAAAGAAAAGTAAATTAATAGTTAATGGTGATTCTAGTTAACTTATAGAATCTATTTCATTATCATTATCATTATCATTATCGTCTACTTCATTATATTCATAATTTTCTTCTTCTTCTTCTTCATTGTCTTCTTCATTGTCTTCTTCATTGTCTTCATTTTCATTAAAATTGACATCATCTAATTCATCTTCAGCATCATTTCGTATTATTGTATTTTCAGTTGGATTATGTATATCATCTATATTGTAAATATGATTTTCTTCATCATCACTATTAGTTTCTTCATGAACATCATAGTTTTGGTCTTCGTCTACTAAAATAATAAAATTACGATGTGATATATTATTACTTGTCATTAAAAAATTTTCATTGTAATTTAAATGGTCTG
>Ga0209188_1002410_pt1 | contig 13854 bp, 12 predicted proteins | sample C_130625_EF_Meta_FD_187307 | JGI IMG/M metagenome (GOLD analysis project Ga0209188, IMG submission 187307) | Freshwater microbial communities from Lake Croche, Canada to study carbon cycling - C_130625_EF_MetaG (SPAdes) (version 2) | ecosystem: Environmental > Aquatic > Freshwater > Lake...
GTCCAAACGCCCGAACCAAGGCAAGATGTCTTCAACACTTATTCTGAATATGGTTATGTGTTTCCAGCCTTGGTACACCCTTTCAGTTGGGTAGCGCCAGATGTTCTACTCGATGAAGGCGTTCAAATCATGGCAGGCGCTGTGGTGCAACCTGGCACGCACTTGGGCGCCAACATCTTGGTCAACACCGGTGCCCGCATAGACCATGGGTGCCAAATCGGTCCCCACAGCCATGTGGCCTGTGGTGCAGTGCTTTGCGGGAACGTTCACTTGGGAAGTCACACTTTTATAGGTGCAGGGGCCGTGGTGATTCAAGGCATGAGCTTAGGCAATCATTGCACTGTAGGGGCTGGTTCAGTGGTTCTTCAAAGTCAGTCAAGTCATCATCGTTTGGTGGGAACACCAGCCCGCTCTATACCCAACACTCACACGGGAACAACAGCATGAAATTTTTAGTCATCGGCTTGGGCTCTATGGGTAAACGCCGCATACGCTGTTTGCAAGCTTTGGGTTTTCAAGACATTGTGGGTGTTGATGTGCGTCAAGACAGACGCCAAGAAGCCCAGACCAGTTATGGCATAGAAGTGCATAGCAACTATGCAGACACCATGAAGCAGCATGCTTTTGACGGCGTGGTGATTTCTCTTCCCCCGTTGCTGCATGTGGCTGCCATGCAAGCCTGCCTGAACCACAACACCCCATTTTTTGTTGAGGCCAGTGTCGTTGACGATGGTTTGGCCGACATCATTCAAGCCGTGAAGAAGCAAGGGCTGTTGGCAGCGCCCTCCTCCACCTTGCACTTTCATTCTGCCATTGCATGCATACGTGACATCGTGGCCTCCGGTGCTTTGGGCACTTTGTCGAATGTGATCTTGCATTCCGGCCAATACCTTCCCGACTGGCACACCTATGAAAAAGTATCGGATTACTATGTATCCACACCCGCCACAGGCGGCGCCCGAGAAATCGTTCCCTTTGAGATGACCTGGTTCACCGAAGTGTTTGGCTTTCCGCAAAATGTAGCCTGTCACTTCAGAAAAACCATTGCCATTGACGGGGCTGAAGGTATTGCTGACACCTACAACGCCGTTCTTGATTACGGCGGGTTTCTGGCCAGCGTCACAGTGGACGTGGTGTCGCGCCAAGCGACACGCCGCTTGCTGATCAACGGCTCCCTGCAACAACTGGTCTGGAACTGGGAAGATGCTGCGGTGAAAGTGTTTGATGGTGCCACCGCTACATGGACTGAAATACCTTACGACTCGGGCACTTCGGCTGTCGGCTACAACAAAAATATTGGTGAAAACATGTACATCGATGAAATACGTGCCTTTGTAGATGCCATAGAGGGTAAGGCCGTATTCCCCAACAACCTTGACAACGACCATGCGGTGCTCAAGTTGTTGTACCGCTTAGAGGCCACCGATCCTGTGGGCATCAATCAAGTGATGTCCCCATGAAAATTGGCCTGCTCGTCACAGCTCGCATGGGTTCCACCCGACTGCATGACAAACACCTCAAGCCCTTGAATGGACGCCCTGCGCTATCCTATTTGTTAGAGCGCATTGAAAACACTTTCAAAACACCTCTGTTGGAGGGCTTGGCCCAGGTGTTCATTGCCACGGGCAATGCGCTTGCCAATGCTGAGCTTGGCATCTTTTGCAATGACCATGTGCAGGTGTTTCATGGCGACGACGACAACATCCCCCTGCGCCATTTGCAGTTGGCAAAAGCCCATCAATTGGATGCCATGGTGTCCATCGATGGCGATGATTTGTTTTGCAGCCCAGAGGCACTGCGGGCAGTTTATGAAGGTTTGCTGCAAGGCCATCCTTTGCTAAAAACCACGGGCTACCCGTTTGGCATGAATGCATGGGGCTACAGTTTTGCAGCTTTGCAGCAAGCTGTCTCCACCCAAGACCATGGCTTGTTGGAGACAGGTTGGGGGCGGGCCTTTGACGCCACATCTGCCACGGTCATTGAACTTTCGTGCGACCATGCAGATAAAGTGCGCGCCACTTTGGATTACCCCTTAGATTTAGATTTTTTCTGCGCTGTGATGCTGCATATTGCTGATTGGCAAACTTTGTCCACGCCGGATTTGGTGTCAAAAATCGTGGCACAAGATTTGCATCTTTTAAATTCAAGCTTGCATGATGTGTACTGGCAAAATTTCCATGCTCAGATGAACCAAGAAAAAACCAAAGCGCTTTCATGAATTACAGCGAAAGACTGAACCGTGTCATTCCGGGAGGTGCCCACACCTACTCGCGAGGAGACGATCAACACCCCAGCAATGCGCCGCCTATCTTGACCGGCGGCAAAGGCTCGCGTGTATGGTCTCCCGATGGCCGTGAATTTTTAGATTACGGCATGGCCTTGCGTGCCGTATCGATTGGTTACGCCGAGCCAGAAATTAACCAAGCAGCCATTCGCGGCTTAGAGCTTGGAAACAGCCTGACGCGTGCCTCTGTGATTGAACTGGAAGCGGCCGAGTTGCTGGTCAGCTTGATCGATTCCGTGGACATGGTCAAGTTCACCAAGAACGGTTCAACCGCCACATCCGCTGCCGTCAAACTTGCGCGTGCATTCACAGGGCGCGAATTGGTGGCACGCTGTGCACAACACCCCTTCTTTTCATTTGACGATTGGTTCATTGGATCAACACCCATCACCAAAGGCATTCCAGCAGACACCATTCGTCAAACCAAGCAATTTAACTTCAATGACATTGCTTCCCTAGAGGCCTTGATACAGGCCCACCCCGAGCAGTTTGCCTGTGTGATTTTGGAGCCTGCTGCCACCGAATGTCCGGCTGTAGGTACATCAACAGGCTGCTGTGGGCAAGCCGTTTGCACGCGCAACTTTGTGGGCGAACAACCCAATTATTTGCAACAGGTGCAGGCACTGTGCAAAAAGAACGGCATTGTTTTTATTTTGGACGAAACCATCACTGGCTTTCGTTGGCACATGAAAGGCGCACAACATGTGCATGGTGTGCAACCCGACCTGAGTACTTTTGGCAAAGCCATGGCCAATGGTTTTTCGGTAGCCGCTGTTGGTGGACGGCGCGAGATCATGGAGCTGGGCAGCATTGACAAACCGGGACAAGAGCGTTTGTTTTTGTTGTCCACCACCCATGGTGCCGAAATGTCTGGTTTGGCCGCCTTTATTGCCACCATGCAGTTTTTGGATAAGCACCAGGTCATTCCTCACCTGTGGCAGTACGGTCAGGCCCTCACCCAGTTGCTCAACCTCAAAGCCCAGGAACACGGTCTGTCCCAATACTTCAAAGCAGCCGGCCCTGCCGCCAACCCTTATTACCTGACCACCCAAGCCGACGGCAGCGCCTCGTTTGAGCTGCGCACCTTGTTTGCCCGCGAGATGATTGCCAACGGCGTTCTCATGCCATGGCTGGCTTTCAGTTACAGACACGGTGAAGCCGAACTCGCTCAAACTTCTCAAGCATTAGACATTGCCTTTGCGGTTTGCAGTACCGCTTTGCGTAATGGCCTAAAGGATGCGCTCATGAATGAGAACATCATCAAACCTGTGTTTAGACGACACAACTGACCTACATGCTGAACAATAAAGTGGTGGTGGTGACAGGAGGAGCTGGCTTGCTGGGCCAAGTCTTTGCGCGCGCCATCGTTGCAAACCACGGCACGGCCGTGATTGCCGATGTTCATGCAGACAAGGGACAAGCTGTGTGCGACAGCATCGCGCAAGAATTGAACTCCGACAAGATCAGTTTTATGCAGCTAGACATCACCAGTAAAGCGTCTTTGCAAAGCGCTATCCATATGCTGCAGGCTCAACACGGCAAGATTGACGCCGTGGTGAACAACGCTTACCCGCGCAATGCGCAATACGGTCGCCCATTTGAAGACGTTGAGTACAGCGATTTCTGCGACAACTTAGGCCTTAACTTGGGCGGTTTGTTCTTGACCAGCCAGCAATTTGCCAAACACTTTCAACAGCAGGGTCACGGCAACATCATCAATATCGCTTCCGTCTACGGCGTCATAGCGCCTAAATTTGAGATCTATGCCAACACCACCATGACCATGCCCGTGGAATACGCGGCCATCAAGTCAGGCGTGATCCACCTCACCGCCTATATGGCCAAACTGTTTAAAAACAAAAATATTCGGGTGAACTGCATCAGTCCGGGTGGCATTTTGGATAAGCAACCCCCTTCTTTTTTAGAGGCCTATAAGGCCAATTCTTTGAACAAGGGCATGCTTGATGCCGCTGATTTAACAGGTACTTTGGTTTTTTTGCTGAGTGACAACTCTCAATACATCAATGGCCAAAATCTCGTTGTAGATGACGGGTTTATTTTGTAAAGGACTTTTTCATGAACATGTACCATTTATTCTCAGCACGTATTGGGCACTTGGCCATGAACACCGAACTCTTTTTAAGACGCCAGTCTAGAGGCATGGTGGAAGGTGAGTTATTCAGAATCACCGACCACTTCAGCGGTGAGAAAGTGGCCAATCAACAGCTTTACAAAATGATTCAGCGCCGTGCAGTGGTTCATGAAGTGACACTCCAAGAATACCAAGCCCTTGTGGCCCAAGGCAATACCGACTGTGGAATGCTTTACAGCGGATCAAATGAATTTTGGGAATTCAACAACATAGAACCACAATTGTCATTCACTGAAGCAGAACTGGAAGAGGGGCAACAATTACTAAACAAAATGGGAATCCATAAAAGTCCCTATGTTTGTATTCATGACAGAAGCAGTCATTACTTAGCATCAAAATTTCCAGAAACTAACTTTACACACCACAATTACAGAGATTGCAGCATTGATAACTATTTAAAGGCGGCTGAATGGTTAACCACAAAAGGTGTCTATGTCATAAGAATGGGTGAACTTATTTCAACACCACTGAAAACAGATAATCCAATGATCATCGACTATGCTACCCAGCATAGAACCGATTTCGGCGATGCGTTTTTACCAGCCACCTGTGATTTTTTCCTTTGTAATACGGCTGGCTTGTATTTGGTATCAACCATTATGGCGCGTCCAGTTGCAGCTGCCAATTATGTTCCCTTTGATATGGCACCATTATTAAAGGAAGATGTTTTTATGTTTAAAAATCTATCAATTCCATTTAACATAATGCATGAAATCAACTTGGAGATGTTGGAAAATAATATTGTACAACTCAACGAAACGCTACAAAAAAATAATGTTTCGATCGAAGAAAATACGCCAGACCAAATAATGAATTTAGCTATTGAAATGTATCAACGCCTCACAAATACTTTTGTTCCCAGCTTTGAAATTGATCAATTAAAAAATAAACTCAGGTCATACTGGAAACCAACAGCACGATGTCATGGGTATGTAAGTCATATTTCTTCAAAATTTGTTGATGAAAAAAAACAGTTTTTTTCATAAGTTACTATGCTCAGACTTGAGACTGAACTTATTTATAAAATTATTTGTCAAGTCGTTTTAAAGCATCTGTGAATATGCTTTGATTAATTTAAATATTGTCCTACAACAAATATTTCATTTGTAGGAACCTCAATATATTTTGGTAAAACAGATATACCTTCATCGAATGCAGACTTATATTCACTAGGAGTTCTGCTTAAAAGTCTGTCAACATATATCTCAGAGCGCTGCAACATATTGTATGGCTTATATTCGATAAGCTTTATTCCGGCTTGTTCAAATAGATATTCAAAAGAGCTTTTAGTCCAATAAGTCAAGTGCTCTACTGGTTTGTAGTAGTAAGGAATTGCGCCTTCAGCGTCTACAGTAGTTATTGCAATGATTCCCTTCGATTTTATATATTCACCCAACTCTAAAAGAGTTTCCAACGGATTGGCAAGATGTTCCAACACGCCCCATAGCGTGATGAACTCATGTTTTTTGATGGGCAGGTCTGTCAGATTTGAAAAAACACGTGCTTTACTTGTTGACTTGAAGTCAATACCAAAGCAGTTCTTTCCTGCAATGTCAACGAAGTCGGCCTCACCAGTTCCGAAATCCAATAATGTTTTACTATTTCTGTATCCGTAGTTGCCAAGTAACTTAAGATTTCTTTCTCCATTAAGTTTTACAACATCTGGCGCGGCTCGAATGTCGTTGTAAGTTGAATAAAAGTCTTTTAATTGTGCAAGTGACGGTATCGGATAGGTATGTTCAAGACCGCAATTAGCACACTTATATATTTTAAATTCTTTGATAGGTATGGAATAGACTCCACAGGGGGTTGAGCATACTGGACATGAAATTTTTTTTTCTATTTCATTGTTGCAAAGGTCCTCACCTTTCGGAATTTGTAGGGCGACAAAATTTTTTACTGCCATATTAAATTTTGCACCTCAGACCATTATTGGCCGAATGCAAATGAAGATGGCTTTTTATTTTAAGATAAATCATCAAAATAATGATATTTATAATTTAATTTATTTTAATTCGTATTTACCCTATGTATTCTTAAATTTTCATCCCCAAGAGTAGTCCTAAATTATTAGATCGATGATTGAAATGGATCGACCAAGCTAGAAGAGGCTTTGGGCTAAATTAATATGGATTGCTAGAATTTGAGGCGAACTAGTTATATAAGAAAGCTTAAAAGCTGTTCGCCTCTAGAAACACTAGAGAAAATTATGATGCAATGGTGGATTTTTGCTCGTGTCTTTAATTTTTTCAATTCCTTTAATATGTCTGTCTAATGCAATATTGACATAATGAGCAATGGGCAATGAACCCATCATTCTTTGAGGATCGAAACTATCAGATGCTAAATATCTCATAACCCGCCAATATCTTTCAGATTTCCATATATCCTTAAATCTTTCTTCGGTAAAATTACCAATATGAAATTTAGAGAATTTAGAATTAAAGAAAACACCTGCTGGAGCAACTAAACCACTACCACTAATTTGAAGTAAGAATTGGGGGCCATGAACTCTTTTATATGAAAAATTTTGACCATCATTGATTTTATTCCATTTTACAATAATCTTAGTTTTTTCAGTACTCAATGACTCTGCAAGCTTTAATTTTTCAAACATAGCTTCATACATCTTATAGTCTATGCCAAGCGAACCAACTTCATCATCACTGCAGTGTTTAATTACTGCGTAATCCACCCCCAATGCCAACCCAAGCTGGGCAAATGGAATAATATCTTCTTCCATATTGGGCATTAGAACCATTTGGATTCCGAGAGTGACCGGCAAGTTTTTTCTTTTCTTTAAATCAACGGCGTAGCTAATATTTTTCATCGCCCGATCAAAGACGTGCACATCTTTACTGGTTTTATACATCATAGACGCATATTTTTCGGGCGTGCCAGCTGCTACTGTAAAACGAACCCATGTTAAGCAGGGAAGGACTTCTTCAATCTTTTCTGGGTCCCACTCCCATGCATTCGTTCCATTCGCAACATCAATACCAATTTCTTTTGCATGTTTTATAAAAGGAATATATGCCCGAGCTAGGGTGCTTTCACCATCGGACACTAAGGAGACGCTTCTCACTCCGATTTTCTTAAAATCATCCAACAGATTTAATGCATGCAACTCCTTAATACTGCTTCTCTCTTGTGATTCTTGGACCATCGCATAACAAAAAGTACACATGGCTCCGCAAGCTCTGGTCAATGACATATCTACACTTATAGGCGCAATTCTCTCTCCGGCCTCCCATGCTTCTACGCGGTCCATATGACCACCTAATTTATGGTAATCGAGAACAAGCTGATTGTTATCTTCTGTATTTTTCATAACGATTTCACCTCAACTCCTCTGAGCTTTCTAAGCGTATTTTTATCTGACTGTGGTTGAATCCAAACTGTAAGGCCTTCATCTAGGGCCGCCTTAAGTTTGGCTTCCAAATCAAGCAAGGTATCAGCTCTTAAATTAACAGGCATTGGCACTACTTGTTCAAAAAAAATCATGCCATCTTCCCCGCATAATATTGGTTGTAAATCAAAGCTGGTTGAGTATGAGTCAACAAGATTTTTGACCAGCTCAAATCTTTCTTTATCATTTAAGCTCCTCCATTTTTCAGATACTTGTACGGTTTCATTGTCTACATGACCCCAAAGATCTCTTGTCCCATTTTTTTCGTGTGTCATACATTCCTCATTAGTTAAGTTGCACATGGCAACAGATTTTGTGCCAATTCATCTCTTGGAAGCAGTGGGTGGGAATCTTCAATTGACCGTCCGTACATTAACTTTGGTTCGATTTGGCATTCACTGTTCATATGAATATTCAAAAGCTCAGGCTCAGCATTAGAGAATATTAGCGGGAAAATAGAAATTAATTCCTCAATGTTGTGTACGTCAGTAGCAGAAACTCCATAAGCCAATGAGATGTGAGAAACATTGGGATCTGGCAATTCTCCGGTAATAGGGCTAGAAGCACAATGTCTGCCTTCAAGCCATGCATCTTGAGTCCCTTGAATAATTCCGTGACAATGATTGTTTAAAACAAAAATTTTGATATTTAAACCATGTTTGGCAATTATTGCCAGCTCCTGGATATTAATCTGTAATCCACCGTCACCAATAATACAAATTATTAATTCCTTTGGGTTGGCGAATGCAGCGCCAATTGCGGCTGGCAAAGAATATCCCATAGGCGAGTGATTAAAAGCAGAAATTACTCTTTGATTTTTCCGTATAAAGTAACCTTGCATTGTCCAAATTAAATTACTACCACAATCTGTAACAATCGTTACTTGCTGCGTCAAGTATTTACTAAGCTCGTGAAAAAATTTGTACGGATTTACGAGTACGTTTTGATCTACAGCTTTTTTGCTCAAGATTGGATATTTGTTTTTCCAATCCGTAATATTTTCAAACCATAAACTTTGATTATCGAACTTAAAATCTTTGACGTATTCTTCAAATGAATCAATAAAATTGTCAACGGAAGAAATAATTGGTACATCAACTTTAAAACCAGTTTCTCTGAACTTCACGAACTCGCCCTCATCTATGTCCACTACTATACGAGTGGCAGATGGTGCAAATTTACTTGGGTCTGAACCAATTTCATGGGAATCAAATCTGGTTCCAATTGATAAAATTACATCGGCATTTTGAACAACAAAATTACCGTTGCGAGCAGAAGTAACTCCAAATCCTCCGGCAAACAGAGAATGGGAATGCTCTAGAAAATCATAAGCCCCCCAAGTTAAAAGAACTGGAATACCTAAACTCTCAATAAATGAAATATATTTTGATTGATTTGGCGCATATCTAACTCCGCCGCCCAAAATAACTACTGGGCGCTTTGCAGTTTTTAAATACCCGTATGCTGTGTTGAGAAGCCCCTCATCTATGCCTAGATCCTCGCCCTGTATTTGAAGCTCAGTAGAATAACCAACCAAACTATCATCTTCAACATAAGAAAACAATACATCTTCACAAATATCTAGCAATACAGGACCCTTTCGTCCCGAAGTGGCAATAAAAAAACTTTTCTCAAGTTCATATTTAATTGTAGTTGCATCAGTAATTAATTTAGTGTATTTGGTTACAGACCTAAAAATTGAAACCACATCAGTCTCTTGAAATCCGACCTGGCGGGTTGGAATATCTCTTTTTAAGGCTTTAGAGGAAACCTGTCCTGTAATTGCAATCACAGGTATAGAGTCGTAATAGGAGCAACAAATTCCAGTAAGTAAATTTGTTGCTCCTGGACCGCTTGTAGCCGCAACTAAACCGGGCACTCCTGAAATACGAGCATAGCCATCTGCAGCCATAGCTGTAGATTGCTCATGGAGCATTGGCACATAATTCATATTTGGATGTTGAGCAAATGAATCTATTTGATGCACAATACATCCGCCAGTCATCACAAAGGCAGTGTTAATTCCTTTGCTCACCATGAAATTTGCAATATAGTCAGATACTTTTATTTTCATTATAGATACTCCAAGTTATTTAATTAAAGTGGGTTTTCATTCGTGAAATAGCCTCTTCAATTTTCTCGATTCCAGAGACATAAGAAAATCGAATATGATTTTTTCCATTTGGACCAAAATACGATCCTGGGACTACCGCAATACCGCATTTTTCAAGAAGTATTTCAGATATTTGCTCATCGGTAAGGCCTGTTTTAGTAATATTAGGAAAAGCATAGAAAGCCCCTTCAGGCAGTAAGCATGAAAATCCTGATATTGAATTTAAACCACTGACAAGAATATTACGCCGGTGCTCATACTCTTTAATCATGTCACCGGCTACACTTTTGTCTAGCGAAAGGGCTTTTACTGCCGCCATCTGAATAAAACCGGGGACACTCGACAGCAGGGTCTCAAGTAAAAGGCCCATCTTTTCTGTAAGAAAAGATGGTGCTGTCATCACCCCTATTCTCCAGCCCGTCATTGCATAAGCCTTACTTAAACCATTAATTAAAATACATCTTTCTTTACACGCATCAATGGAAGCAATTGAAAAAAATTCTGCAGTTTTGGAATAAATTATCCTTGCATATATTTCATCACTCAATATAAATAAATTATTTTTTCTAGCTAATTCAAATATTTTTTCAAGCTCATCCCTTGGGGTAATTCCACCCGTGGGATTTCCTGGAGAATTTATTATGATAGCTTTCGTTTTTTTTGTGATTAAAGAGGCCACATCGCTAGCCATCATGGAAAAATTATTTTCCTCCTTGATGGGGACTTTAACGGAAGATAACCCAAGGTATGAAATTATTGCCTCATAAGAAACAAATCCAGGGTCAGGTACTATAATTTCATCTCCCGCATTTGCAATACATGACAATGCTAGGAAGATTTGTATATTTGCGCCTGGTGTAACTAAAAGTTGCGATACGTCAGGCTTAAAACCGCGTGACCTTTCAGTTACTTCTGCAGATTTTAATCTTAACTCTAGCGCACCTTTTGAATTTTCATAATGCGTTCTCCCCATCTTCAATGACTCTATAGCAGCCAAAATTATCTGATCATTAGTGGCAAAGTCAGGATCCCCAATTTCAAAGTGAAGTATTGATTTACCAAGCTTCTCCAGTTCTTGTGCTTTGGCTAATATTTGAAACATTTTTTGTCCAATGAGCCTACTTGAGGAATCAGATAAATTTAATTCGTTCATTTTATTTTCAATCCTTCTAAAAGATTAGACTGGTTTAAAGTGGTTTTCATATTCGACTTTATTTAAGCAATGTTGTTATGTATTTCTTTAAGCCCACGGGATCAATGGGCTCTCGGTTACAGACAATTTGCACATCCATGGCGGCAGCAACGCTGCCTACAAATCCAGCCACTTGTGATGAAATACCGCCCGCCAAACACAAAGATGAAAGAGACAGAAAAGCATCCCCTGCGCCAATGCGGTCAATGACTCTGGACGAAAGTGCGGGAACTTTGTGAAACTGACCCGCAGCAGCGTCGTAAGTCACCACACCCTTGGTGCCACGCGTGACGGCGAAATGCGACACGCCCAACTTGTCCGCCACTTCTTGGCACACCAGTTCAAGATCATCCATGCGGTTATGTGCCGCCAATCGCAATTCAGGTTCATTCAATGACACATAGTCTGCGCGTGTGTAGCGATTGATGACATGAAAGCCTCGGTTGCCACTGTTGATTTGTGTATTCACTGCCAAAAAAGGTGCTTGCTCACAAATAACGGGAATCATCTTATTGTTGATAAAACCATTACCGAAGTCGGCCACGATCACCACATCAAATTGAGACAAATGATCTTTCATCCATGGCAACACCACTTCATCCAAATCTTGTATCTGTGGGTTATCTTTAAAGAAATACACCTCAAATAGTTTTGCCAAGTCCCCATCAACAAAACGACGTTTGGTTACAGTGGGTGCATCTTTGAAATAAGCAAACACGGGATTGACATTGGGGCTTAACTTAGCTCGAACATAGTCTTCGTGGCTGTCGTGGTCACCCAGTGCAGTCAACAGTGTGACGTTTTGAGCAAATTGTGCAACGTGGTTGGCCACTGCCAATGAGCCACCAGCAAATTGTTCGTTGTTGTCATATTGGACAGCCAATACATTGCCTTTACCCGTTTGGCCTAAAGGAGATACGTAATGGTATTGGTCGATGATGGCGTCACCGATGACCAATACCTTGAGCTTAGCCAGTTGATCTAAGCTGCTCAAAATATCTTTACAACTGTTGGTTTTGCCAAAGTCGGTCAAAAAGTAACGTGTTTGCGCCGGAAACACACCAAAATGATCGTTAAGTAATTTGCTTGAACTGAAGACAATTTCGTCTGTAAAGACAACACTGCCACCAAATTTTTCGGTGATTTCAATTTCTCGTTTGATATTGCCTGTCACGTCATCTTCAGTGTTTTTGTAGTCACTTCCCTTGACATAAAAATCAGGTCGCAGCAAGCGAATCACGTTGACGGCTGTTTCTTTGTTGTTGATGGCCACATAGTCGACGCACTCTAGTGCCGCCAAATTTTCTGCTCGCAGGTCAGCATTGAAAACGGGTCGGCCAGGGCCTTTATTGACATGCTCGTCCGCAGTCAGCGTTACAAATAATTTTTCCCCATTTTTTTTGGCTGCCTGCAAATACCTGATGTGACCTGTGTGCATCAAATCAAACGTGCCATGGCACAAGACTATTTTTTCGCCTTGTTGTTTATGCCGCAGTGCCAACTGCGACAGTTCAAACATATCAAAGACTTTGTTCGCTTGCATGAACTCGCTCCTTCAATTCAGCGCCAATGCGATCCGATATATGGTGCAATATAAATTGATGCCCCACCTCTATCAGCCCGTAATCATTGGAATCTACCCAGATACTCAAATCGCCAGCTTCGCGAACCGGATTAGAACTTGCAAATCCAGTCAATGTGATGCTGAACGCACCTTTGCTTTTAGCCTTTGCAGTTGCATTCACTATGTTGGCTGATTTACCCGAACTGCTAATGGCTATCACCACATCGCCTGGATTGAGAACCAGATCCAGCATGCGCGCCAGTGCGTTTTCGTAGCCGAAATCATTGGCCATACAGGTGAGCAATGAACTTTCGTGCAAGGTACTTGCCTTGAGTTTGCACACATTGGCAAAATCAGTCACAGCATGTGCCGCGATTCCAGCACTTCCGCCATTACCGATGACATACAAGTTCCGCTTTTCATCGCCTATTTGCAATAACTTTTCAACAACCAAATCCAAGCCCAATTCAAAAGAATGAACTTCTTTGTTTTTAATCGAAATTTTTGTGTTTGTAAGCACGTTCTTGAATTCTTCAAGGTGCTGCATATAGGATTGAAACATGTTAATTCCCCAGGTATTTAAACCAAGTTTTGGTTGCAGTGTCTATGCTGTTGACGTTCCAAACAGGTGCGTCATTCCAATCATCTAAATGCGCCAACATGTTGGAGACGCCCTCTTGCAAACCCACCTTGGCTGTCCAGCCAAAGCTTTCTTGAATTTTGCTTACATCCGCAAAGGTGCAATCGGGTTCACCGGGGCGCTTAGGTATGTAAACCACTTCACTGTCCAGCAATTCAACCAATGAATTGACGGTGTAATGATTTCCGCTACCCACATTAAAGACTTCACCGGAAGTAGGCGAAAGTGCAGCAGCTACAAAAGCAGATGCCACATCGGTCACATAAGTAAAGTCGCGACTTTGGCTTCCGTCACCGACCACTGTCAGCGGTTGGCCTTTTATTTTTTGAGCTAAGAAAACACCAAACACGGCACCATATGCGCCACTTGTGCGAGAGCGTGTTCCGTACACATTGAACAAGCGCAGTGATATGGCCTGTAAGCCAAATACCTTGGACCAATGCATCACCAATTCCTCACCCATGTATTTGGTCAGTGCATAGGGGTACTGTGCATTGATG
>Ga0209188_1002411_pt1 | contig 13851 bp, 12 predicted proteins | sample C_130625_EF_Meta_FD_187307 | JGI IMG/M metagenome (GOLD analysis project Ga0209188, IMG submission 187307) | Freshwater microbial communities from Lake Croche, Canada to study carbon cycling - C_130625_EF_MetaG (SPAdes) (version 2) | ecosystem: Environmental > Aquatic > Freshwater > Lake...
CTGTAATGCTACTTCCAGTGGCTCCTGTGGAACCTGTAGACCCTGTTGGTCCTGCGACGGTTGAATTGGCACCTGTATTACCTGTGCTTCCTATTGCTCCTGTTGGTCCTGTTGAACCAGTTGGTCCTACAACGGTGCTGTTAGCACCAGTATTACCTTGTGCGCCAGTAGGGCCTGTAATGCCTTGTGCGCCTGTTGGGCCAGCTACTGTGCTGTTAGCACCTGTGGCTCCTGTTGGACCTGTAAAACCTATGTTGCCTTGTAATCCTGTATTTCCTATTGGGCCTTGTGGACCGATAGGGCCTAGTTCTAAAGTTATAAGTTGAGTTGTGGAAACATCATAGACATTAGTTGTAATTGGAATTTCTACAACAGAGATGCTATCTGGGGTAACTGTCATTAGTGTGTTACCGCCGCAACCACCGTAAAGTTACCAGACAAAATAGCGTAGGTAACGTTGGCGTTGTTGTCTGTAATGTTAAGTTGATACTGATAAGTGCCAGCGGCTAAAGCTGCTGTCTCACTTGCTGAAAGATGTAGGTTAATCCGACCATAGGCAGAGTCAATTGTAATCTTGCCATTGGCTGTAGATAGTTCAACAATAACTGCTGTATCTGTAGCATAGCGCACTTGCATAATTGCGCTGTAGTTGCTTAGGACTACGGCTACCCCGCCAATTTTCCAGACTGGCTTAAGGTCAAAAGTAGTGCCTTGAATTACTGAGATATTGTATCTACCTGGATTCATGCCACTCCCTTAAACAGTTGTAATGTTTGCGCCGTAACCGCCGTTGATAAGAATAGTTCTCTCAGCATCGGTTATAAAATATTGATGTCCACCTAGATAGCAGTAATCTGCCGCTATCGTCTCATCTACGCCAGGTGTACGTTCGCTGTAGATGGTTGTGCCGTATACTAAAATTGTGTTAGCACGTGCAATTCTGTAACGCCAGAACAGGCGAGTAAATCCTGCTGGTCCTTCTTCCACCGTAGGTGGCTTAAACAGATATGCCATGCTTCTCCTTGTTTTATGTAATAGCCCCACCCGAAGATGGGGCTACCACGATTACTTAATTGTTACGCTGTGTGAATTGAAGAAGTTGATTCAATACGAACCAAAGACGCATCACGGTAGCGCTTCCAGCCAAGTACGCCGTACCATCCGATTGGACGGAAACGCATTAACTTGTCAACAATTGGTCCGAAGATAACGTGTGGTTCTTCGGCAACTGCTTCTGCAAGTGCTTGCTTTCCAGCAACGAGTGTACGGAATACACGTACGCCGCCAGTAGCGTTAACATAAGATGAAGTACCGAAAGTACCTGATGCTGAACCAGCACCTGTACCGTCAGCAGCGTTGAATAAACGAGGTGATTCAACGAACATTGCGCCTTCATAAGTTCCGATGGTGCCAGGCCAGAATTCGGCTGCTCCAGTTTCGGAATACTTATGGTCATCACGCCATCCACCAGCACCAGTCTCAGCACGAAGATCGTGTGAAACTTCTGGGTGAATACCGCACCAGTAGTACTCGCCTTGACGAGGTACTGCTTTGTTAGCGCGTAGTTTCGCAACAGCCAAACGGATGTCACGTGACTTGATTACGTCAGTTGAAAGGATTGACTTGTTTGTTGTACCGTTGGTGTATGTACCAGCATAAGTTGAAACGGCAGAACCGTTAACTTCTGCGATAGCGTTTACGCCACCGTCAAGTTCAGCAAGTGCAACCTGGTCAAGTGAGTCAGCCATGTTGAAGGCGATGATGTCTGCAATAGCAGGATCAACGTCTGAGAGTGAGAACAACTCCAACTTGCGAGTAGCAAGTGAAGCGTTACCATATTCGTTCAAAGCAACTGAAACAGTTGTGGTGTTGCCAAGGGCTACAGCATCTGGATCAACTGACTCTGAAAGTGTGGATGTAGCTGCTGCTAGATCTGTGTAGATCTGGAACGCTACTGATGAACCAGGCATAGCCTGTTGTACTGGACGCTTATCTGCGACATCGCGGATAAGAGGAACAGCACGAAGTGCAAACTCTACGTAGCGGTCATAGGCTGTCTGTACTAAGGAAGTACCGAGGGAGCCAGATGTGCTATCTGTATATGCGTTTGCCATGTTGTCACCTTCTTTCTAAAGGTTTGTGCGGATGGGGGGATTTTCTATCTGCGTCGTTGAGTTGGCGCACCCGTGATTGCATTTAACTCATCTATAGTTTTTGCCCCAGCGAGTTTTGACATTAAGTCAGCATCTCTTGTTGGGGTGCTTGCATTTTGGGTAGCGGCATTGATCCGTTGATAGGATGCCTGATTGCTTTTTTCTTCTTCGCTGATAGGAGCAGCATCGTTGTCTGTCTTACTGAAACCGAAAACATCGGCATTTTCTGTAAGCCATGCATCAATCTGCTCTGGCGTTGTAACGTCGCCAGGAATAAACTTGGCGACTTTATCAGGTACGCCTTTTGTTGCCAATACATCTTTGACGGAGCGACTGCGAAGATCAGATTGAATACTTGCTAATTGCTCAGCTAGTTCTTTCTTTTCCTTCTCTGCACGCTTTAAGGCTTTACGGAGATTTGCAGGACCATCAGATTGTGTCTGATCGTCTGTGTATACATCATCTTCGTCATCTTCATATTGGTTTGCCATTTGGCACTCCCTTTCGTTAGTTGAGTCGCAGGCCGCAAGTCATCCCAGGGGAAGGATGTTTGGCTCCCACTTCTAGTCTTGGTTACGCACGCAGGATGCTAGTCGGTCCGCGTGGATTTTATTTACTGTACGCCTTGTTGCGTACCTATGCCGAGAGATTGACCTTGTTGGCTTGCACCAGCACTACCACCAAATGATGATAGTTCCTGTGTAGTCAAACGCTCTCTTGCTAGTTTTGCTTGTTCAGCCTCTGGTCCGCCTAATGTTTCTTGCAGAGCCTGTGCTGTATTGTAAAGTGATCCTGCACCAATAGCGCCGCTATAGATATTAGATAGCGTGCCTACTTGTTGACTCATTGATTGTGCTTGAGCAAAGGCTTGTGCTTGCTTGGCATAGTCTAATGTGCCAGCGCCCATACCTTGAGCAACTTGAGCATAACCAGTAACATCTGTAATTCCTGCGCTAGCAGCAGCGGCAGCTGATGTACCCTTTTGAGCAATTGCATTAAGTACTGGTTGAGCCTTTGCTGGATCCATAAGGGCTGCAGTTATACCGCTTAACCCAATTCCATAATATGTTTCTAAAGCCTTGCTAGTATCAGGATTAACAGTTTTAGCTATGTCTTGATAGGCTTTAATTATGTCGCCAACTTCTGCTGCTGATTTATCCAAAGCAATAAAAGTTTGTAAATCTTGTGGTTGATCGTAAAATCCAGCAGGCATATTGTAAGCCTTCATTGTATTTCTAATGTTTTCTTCTGATTTCATAATGTCTGCTTCTGATAAAGCAGGCAAGCCATTTTTTATACGCATAGCATTTGTGTCACCAAAACGAGTCTTATATTCTGGCGTATCTAAAAGAGCTAAATAATATCCATCATCTGTGGTGGGTGGATTTGCTGATGTTGATATTGATATCATTGCATCTGCTAATGAGCCTAAACCAAGGGCTGTAAATCTTGCCTTAAATGTAACAAAAGCATTTTGAGCATCCGCTGCTTTTTGATCTGCAGCTTGTTTTGCAGCAAGGTCTGCTAAAGCCTTTGTATTATCTTGAGGTCCACCCCCACCACCACCGCCACCGAGAACTGGTCCGCCACCGCTAACAACATTTGGGCCTTTAATGATGTTCCATTTTTGATTTTTTGGATCCCAGGAATAAGTATCTCCGCGCATTTGTTGTGTAGTATCTAATGGCGGTTTAGGTGTATTTGTTTGTGCATCTTGATCGCGGGCAGTATTTAAATTTCTAAGTGCTGTTGTGTATGCAGCAGAACCTGGGCTAGCAGCACTTAATGCTTGTTGTGCAAAGCCAACTGGATCAGCAGATTGATAAGCAGCAGATACTTTTGGTTGAAGATCTGCGATTTGTTGATTAACAGAAGCCTGTAATGTTGCTGCTTGTTTTACTAATTGTGCTGTTGTTTGTACGGGTGCGGCTTTTGATGCAGGTTTTGGTGCGCTTGGCGGTGTATAGGAAGTAGTTGGTTTAGTCGCCATGTTATCCAATCGCTCCAAATCGCTTCATTAAATTGACTGATAGGTTATTAAATGTATCGTGAGCATCTTGAGACAAAGGCCATTCTTTGCTTTGTTGAACCATCGCTGTAGTTTGATAGTCATTCAAAACATTTTTGCCATCTCCAGAAAGATACTTCTGTACATTTGGATCATCTACTGTCATTAAATTTGGATCTTTGCCTAACTTTTTGGCAATTATTTTAATTCCAGGTTGAGCAATTTGCATTAGACTTAGACCAGCATTTAGCGAAGGTGCTAGGTGCTGATACTTAGCAGCAGCAAGGGTAGAGAAATTCTTTTGTAAATTGCTCCAGTCCAATGTACCATTTTCAATATTAGCCAAATCCATACGACCTTCAATAGTTAATTGTTTAGTTGAAGGATCAACTACTGGCACACCATAAGCGGCTGCTAATTGTGTATATTTATTTAAGTCATCTTGTGGTGCTTGTTGCTGACCGCTTTTGATAGCAGATCCGTAAGAAGATAAAATATTTTGAGTAAACCAAGCCTCTGGGTCAAAAGCAGCCTTAGTTGTTTGCTCTCGTACAGTTCCATCTGGGTTGCGTACAGATGTAGTAACTTCTTGGTTTGCTTCTTTAGATGCTTCGGCTTTGAATAAATCAAGCCATGAAATAGGATTACCATTAGCGTCTGTTTGATTTGAAGCATAATCAAGCGCGGTAGGCATACGCTTAAATACAGCATTAAATGCTTTTAAGAAATAGCCATTTGCCACATTGCTATAGTCTGTAATTCTATGCGTTACTACAGGAACAGACTCAAGCCCAGCACCAATAGGAATATTGGCTTTAGTTGAATTGTAAATATCCCATGGGCTTACTTGCTTGCCACTGATTTGATATTGAGAAGATGCACCTTCAACAAGTTGATTCCAGATAGCTTTAGCTGCTGAGGATTTCTTGCCCATCAAACCAGCTAAAGTAACAAGGGCAGTCTTTTGAGCCTTATTAAGGGTAGCATAAGAATTTTTTAAGTCTGTAATTGGTACAAGTTTTTGACCATTCCAAACCAAAGTTTTTTGTTGACCACCACTTGTAATACCACTTAGGTCAATATTAAAATCTGGTGCGCCACCAGTCGGATCTCCTGCTGCCATTATAGCGTACCTTTCAACTTATCACCTATGAAGTACCTGTCAATTATCTGTTGTAATTGTGGGTTCCAAGTACGAGCTGTTTTTTCTTGTAGCCAATTAACCCAAGCCTGTTGAACTTTACTTTTAGTGCCAATGGGTGCCTCATCGTAGGCTTTGATAATTGTGTCTCTGTATTTTAAGAATGTCTTTACTTGCTTCCAGTAATCATCATTACTATGTTTTGCCCAGAAGTTTGGATCAGCGACAATAGTTTTAAGACCAGTGGCATACTTAATAGCATTATCCCCGCCAGCACTAATCAGGTATTCATTACCCCAGTCTTTATTGTAAAGAGACAATTGGTTAATGTATTTATCCCAAGCGGCTTTTACATCTGGGTTATCCCCAATGTTTTTAATACCACGCTTTTGAAGTTCACCTAGTAGTGCATCTTTGTTTTTACGGTAGGTATCCCAAACACGGTTAACTTGAATTTTTGATTCGTATTCCTGTGGGGTTAATGGCTCAAGATTTAGACTATGACCATTTGGAAGTTTGGTTTTTGGGTCAGACAAAAACTTTAAAATCTGTGGGTCTGGATCACCAGTTAAATCAGAAGTTAAAAGCCCAGCCATTTCTGGCCCTAATTTAGTAAGATTAGTTGCTATATCTGGAAATTGTTTCCAAACACGAAGGTAGCCTTCATATGTTGGAGCAATATATGCAGCCTTTGTTTTACCCTTAAAAGTAAAATAATCGGTTGGGAAATTTGGTCCAAGAACGCTTTGCATTTCTTGTTGAACTTTATTATAATCGCCATTATATTTTTTAGCCAATGCAGTTGCCATATCAACAAATACTTGACCTGGGCGATTGGCTTTTGGAGCCATACCAATTAACGATCCAAATTGCCATGCGGCTCTATTAAGGTACCAGTTACGAGTATCTCTAGTTACGCTTTCATATGTTGGCTTTGGGCCTATTCCTTCATTCCACATTGCCTGAGCATAAGCATTAGTTAGTTGCCAAGTGTCATGGTAATCTTTATCGGATTGAGAACCGTGGATATAGCGCGAAAGGTTCTGCGCCCATTGAGGATAAAAAGTGGTAGCAATACCTGTGCTTGTTATTCCAGATGGGAAAAAATTATCATACTTCATACTTGGAATATGCCCTACGGTATTATCCCAAACATGCTTTGTAGTTTCATTTACATCTGGCTTGCTAGCCAAAATCTTATTAACACCAAGGGTAAGTAGCCATGAAGGTCCAGGCATGTTAACTAAGAAGCCTACACTCTTTGTGCTTAACAATAAACCTTCGCCATGGTTAATACCCATTTCGCGGGTACCTGGAACCACAATATATGAAGCATCCAGTGGATTATCTACTGGGTTGCCATTCTTATCTACTCCAAATGATTTGTACATTTCGTAGTAGTTGTACATAAATTGTGCCATGCGAGTTGGGTTTATAATAGCCAAACGACCAAAACGGTATACAGCATTTGCGGAAGCATTAGGAAATGCCAAGATTGTACGAGCGGCATACACAGCTTTATTTTGACGGCCTAAAGTGTAAAAAGTTTTTTCAGCTTCTTGCAGCGCTTCGCGCACAGATGCTTGCTTCATGGCATTAACAGTTGCCTCAGAAATAGGTTCTTTAGCATCAGCAAATGCAAGATTTAATTTTTGCTCTAGGATCTGTGGAGCACGCTTTTCTGCCCATGCCCAACGAATTGGATTTTCTGCTCCAGCCATTTTCTTCCAAGCGGCGTTGGAAAGATCTGACATATTTTCGCCCAAAGATTTAATCTTATTCAAAGATGATGTAGCAGCAGTTGGATAGTCTACGTCCAATGGGTGTATTGGCTTTAGAGTATCTAACTTTTCTGCAAGGACTTTTTGTAGATCTGGTCCTGTTACTTCTTTGCTGGCAATTAACTTACGTACGGCCTCATCGGGAAAATAACTTTGAACAAAGTTGATTTTTTCATCAACAATATTTTCAATATCAGAGCGGTATCTTAGATCTTCAAATTGCTTTAAGTAAGCGATACCTTCTTTGCCATTGGCCCAGTCAATAAGATCTTGACGATCTTTACCTTCTAGGATCTTTTGCATTAAGATTTCACCTTTGACATGGCGATTAGCCATCCAAGCGAGTTCATCAAAGTATAGTGGTGAGTTTACATCAACGGTTCCAGTTGGGCCTTTGCGAGCCAACATGCTAACCTTGTTGCCAATTCTACGCTCACCAAGGAATTGAATTTCTTGAGTAGCTTCGTTTGAAAACTCAGAACGAATAGCAGAACCAAATTTGTTTTCATCAAAGATGCTTTCAGTATTAAGGGTTTGATTTCCAACCTTTAATGTAACTGGTGCATTTTCGGTACCATAAAGACGTTGTTTGTACTTTGCCCTTTTGGCTAGTAACTCGCCTTGTTCTTTAAGTCCTAGTTTATTATCTTCAACAACTTTGTTTAAGCCTTTCCAGGCTTCTTCAATTGCGCTATTGCGGGCAGCCAAATCAGGAGATAAAGTATTAACAGAACCTACTACATTTTGAATTGCAATTTCAGCCTTTTGCATTGAATCTAAAACTTCTAATTTATGACCTTGCATTTTTCTAATTTTTTCAGCATAAGAACCAGGCTCAGAAAAAACAACTCCAGGTTGTTTCTTTAGAAATTCAAGACGTTCACGCAAAGTATAAAGTGAAGGAATTTGCTCAAGTTTTCCATATGGCTTAATAGCAGTTCCGAGTTCATCTTCAACTTTAGCAACTAGGCTTTGAGCCTCATGAAGTTCTTTTTGAATTATTGGTAAATGTTCTTGCTCAGCTGCTGGAGACAGTGTTTTGTTTTCAAATGCAGCAACCCACTCGGCAACTTTATCATCACGATAATTCATTGCTTGATTAAGTTTTTCAAACCCATCGTTAACTTCTTTAGTAACTTGTGGAGTTTTAATCTTGTCACCAAGTTTTGTAACTTGGCTCATAATTCTATTTTTATTATTTGTTACGGCATGGCTGATTGCTGTACCTACAGAATCCTCTATAGCAGTATGACCTAATGAAAGAACAGATGCTAGCAAAGGTTCAGCACCAGAGTTTTTAGGAATATAGTCAGGCTTTCCTAGCATGCTCATAGAAGCAACTTTATTTATGCCATTAAATATTTGGTGTAATAGATCAGAAGCACCAGTGGTTAATGTTCCTGATGCTGGTATTTTAGCATTTCTCATTTTGCCAATAATATCGCGGTTAATTTTATCCCAAGGTAACATAGCAATTGAGTCTGTTAATTGACGTTGAGTAACTGGATCAGTAACCATACGACGGCCCTGCGCATCAAAAGCAAAACCTTCATTTGCTAAAGCAGCATGAGTGCTTCTAATGCTTGCTCGGATGTCGCCAAGATATTGTTCAACCTCAGCACGAGATGCTTTGATGCCATAGGAATTAGCAAGGATTTCTCCTAGGCTATTATCCAACTCATCAATAAGGGCAGCCTTTTGAGTTGGTGTTTGAGCATCTGTTAACTTCATCATAAATTCATTTCTAAAATCAGATGCTTTTTGAATTATTGGTGCATAATTAGTAGCAGGACCACTATTGCCGACAACAATATCATTTTTACCATTTTTGAATAATGGCATGCTATCAAATACGGCATGTGTTTCTTGAACAGAATCCCATGGTCTGCTGCCAGAAAATGTTATGTAGCCTAATGGCTTTTTAGTTGTAGTAAAACGAACTAATGAAGTTACAGGGCGATTAACTCCACTGCCAATTAAAGTTTCAGAAATTCCACCAAAGTCGCGGGTTACTGCTTGCGCAGCCAAAGAATCAAATTTATTACGAACAGCGTTAATCATTGGTGCGCCAATGGCAGGATCCACAGGCATATAATTTCTGCCTAGGCTCTTTAATTCACCATCTGGAGATAGGAAAGCATCATAGATTGCTTGATGTGATGGGTTCTCAGCAATTGATTGGTCAAAAGCATCAATAACTTTTTTCTTATATTCGCCTTCAAAGATTGGAAGTTTACCAGTTGCGGCAGTTGCACCTTTGATATAAGCGTTCATATCGCCAAGTTCCCAAGCATCTGTTGATGTTGGCTTGTGATTGGCAAGACGCTCAATTGCTGGAGCATAGCCCTTATCAGCTAGCAAATAATCTTTAATAATTGAAGGATCGGTTTGCTTTGCTATAAGTCCAGGTAATCTTTCATTATTACTATAACCTGGGTTTAGTATACCATCACCCATAATTTTATTAGTAATAAAGTTAACATCATTAGATTTGGCTAGTTGCTCAACATCATTACCAAATACTGTTTTGCTTATGCCAGTAATATGGTCAGTTGCTAATTTATCATAACGTGCTAAATCTTCTGCTGTAGAAACTGATGATGTTAGATTAGTAAATTTAGCAGCATTGCTAGCAACATTTTTAGTAATACCGCCAGCAAAGCCAAGCGCAATATTACTTCCAACAAAATCAAGACTACCAGTAAATGCACGACCCCAAGGATTATCGGCAAAGTTTTTCTTTATATCTTTATCATTCCAAAGGTTTACTTTTTCTAGATTAACATTACCTTTTTCTAAAAGGTTGTCAGCTAGTTTACCAAATGGAGTTGATTGAAAAAGTGGACTCTGAGTAAAAGACTGACCTAGCGAAACCTTAGCGGTGCGATCATAAGCCTTTTTGACATCAGAAAGTTGAAAGCCTTTGCCATATTGATTTTGTTCATATAGCGGACTATCTGGATTTGATAATAAGTTAAAAGTTGAAATTGGGCGAGTTATAACTGGAGATATTACATCCGCAACTGGCTTTGAAGCCTTAAGGAGAATATCTGTTCCAGGGCTAGCAATTGCTCCTGTTCCTGCAACTGATGCAATACTTTTCTTTGCAACTTGTTCTAAATTTTGAACTGCATTTGGGGCCTGAATACCAGCAACTTGCTGTGCTCCAATAGATGTACCAGCAGATCCAACAATTCCAGCTACTGTAGAACCTAAACCTTTTATGTCATTTACAATTGTATCCCAAAGCGATGCCATTATTTAGTACCGCCTTTCGCATTAACATAAGAAAGTGAATGACTGTCACCACCAAGAGGATCCTTGTTTGTAATAGCTCTAATAAATGAATTTCTATCTTCTGTAGATTGCCAAGGAATCATGGCAAGCGGAAGTATAACTCCTGCATTTTCATATCCAAGACTGTTAGCAAACTTGTCAATGTTGTCAAATAAAGTTCCTTCAACCCACTGATTCATTAGACCTGCTTAGATAAGTAATTAACAAATTTACGATATGAGTCTGGCACGCCAGGAATATCTAGTGCTGCTTGCAGATCTGGTAAATAACGACCAATTAAAACATTATTTTCTTGTTGTCTAGGATCAACTGGTTGCGGCAATACTGCTGGAGTAGTTACATGTTCCCATGGTCGCGCAGAAGGGTCTGTTAAACCTGGTAATGCAGATGTATCTACTGGTCCAGCTTGTTGTGATTGATCTTGCGGTTGTGCAGTAACTTCTGGGCCAGCTGGAGTTTGTGGGGCAGCTTCCATCGGTGCAGATGCTTGAAGGCTTTGCAATTCTTGTCCATCCCCATAGTTAGGCATACCTGAGATATACCTAGTTGCTTGCTTTGATGCTGGTCCGCCATCGGTTCTGCGACTCATAGAGCCTGGGCCTGATGTCATTGCTGGCTTTTTTGCCTGTGGCATGATTACTCACCCTCTTTTAATGTCTCAATGGTTCGGGCTGCATACTCGTGAAATGACTTTTGGTCATCTACGAAAGTTGCTTGTGTGTCAAACATATGTGTTAACACTGTAAAAAAATTAGATATAACTGTAAAGATGTTTGACATAGTGTCAGCGAGCAAGGCGAAAATATCCCAGACGCTTATTGTCCTAGGGCTATTCTCGCCAAACTCATTTTCATTCAATTGTTACCTTGTTTGCTTTTTTGCAACCATTGAAGTATTTGTAGTTTGTGTAGGTATTTTTACACTGGTTTTTTGCGTTTGTGTAGGTTGTGATGTAATTCTTACAATAGCATGATCTGGATGTGTAAAAGTTGTACCATTACTTACTGGTTTAGAATTAGGTCCGCTAGCAATTGTTAATTTTGGTGTTATCTGACTTGACCGAACCATTGAAGGAGTTGTAGTTTGTGTTGGCACTCTTACGCTAGTTTTTTGCGTTTGTGTGGGTTGTGATGTAATTTTTACATTTTGTGCCATTTTTTACTTAGCTCCTGGGTTTGTACCCTTGGTGCCAGAAGGTTGTACTGTGTAAACCTGTGTTGACTTGCTAGTTGCTGCTGGTCCTGATTTTGCTTGGATAGCAGTTTTTGTGTTGTTGCATCAGATGAACCGTGTCCACCTTGCTTTGCTGGAGAAGGTACCTTAGTTGTAAGGCTCGCCTTCATCATTGGTGATACTTTTGCCATGTTTTTTCTCCTATAGGAAGTTGTGAACCGCTGTAGTACTAGACAGCAGTCCTTCTGAGTACACCAGCAGAAAGTTGCGGTGCGCCAGAAGATGAAAGTCCTGCAAGTAATGTTTGCAGTGCTGGTCGTCCACCAGGAGCCATGCCCTGTTGTCCTGGCGCTACGCCAGTTACACGACCAGTTGGATTTAATCCAGCAGGTAGTTGTTCTTGTCCAGGTTGCCCTGGCTGAGTAGGCTCCCCAGTAGGAGACTGTCCTGGGGCTTGTGCCTCACCAGCGCCTGCAACTTCTGGGGAAACTTGAGGTTGTGGTTCTGGTGCAAAAGCAGCAGCAACCACTTCTTCAATAGACTTTCCTTTTTGACGACCATCAATAACAGCAGCCATAGATACAAGAATCTTAGATGGGTCTTGGCCCTGTGCTGCCATAGCAGGAAGCGCTTGTGCGTAACCTGCCATTGCTTGAACTAGCGCATCGCGTAGTTCTTCAATTTCAACTTTTTCTTCTTCCATGCTGACATTAAGTTCCCAAGGCATTTGACGACGTAGGAAGTCACGTGAGATTAACTTATCACCACGGGCTTGAAGTCCGAATACCAAAGCACGGTTTGGATCTAGTCCAGCCATTAAACCGTAAGTAACATCGCACCAGTAATCTCCTGCAATTGCTTCTTTTGGCTTATAGGTGATTTCATAAGGCGCACCAGCATTTACGCCGCGTACTTCCTTCTCAATATCACCAAACATCTTTTCGTCCATCATAAAGCAAATACGCATTACGTGACGGAATGTTTCAGCAAGTACTGCTTGTGCTGTCTTAACTTGGGTATCAAAGCCACCCATAAGGGCTTGTACACCACGACCAGTTACAATAGAACCTGATTGCTGTCCTAGACGACCTTCTGGGTAACGTGAGCCTGTACGTAGTTCCTGATCTAGTTGCGCTGTCTCTTGAAAAATTCCTTGTGGAATATCAAGACCGACACGACGAATCTTTTCTGGATTAGCAGAACGGATTGTTGCATCTGGGCCAATCTCAAGAACGTTAACATCTGCTGGAAGGGCAAATGGAGCCTGTACTGATTTCTGTGCGGCTTCCAATTGCAGTGTAGCAAATCTTGCACGGGCAACTTGTACCCACATGATGTCGTCAAACTGACCACGTTGATGCTCGTCAGAGTCAACACCTGGGCGAGTAGCAATAACTACTGGCAATTCACCAAGAGGATTCTTAGCACGATCAAGGATTAAGTTTTTCTTTGAAGGAACAAAAAGAACTAGCTCATCTTTGTCCTGATAGCGGAAGATTTCAACTCTACGCTCTGAGTTGCGGTTTTCATATGGTCCGCGAATTTCTGACTCATGCTCTGGGAAATCATTGCACAAATCGCGCACTGTCTTTTCGTAGCGCTTGGTGTAGGAAAGTAGCTTTCCAAATCTATCGTATTCTGGGTATGTTCCGATTGGTGAGTCAATGCGGATCATAGGGCGATTGTTCTCAAAGTCTGGCTCAATAATGAAAGCCAACATACCAAAGGTGATGTAACGATCTGCACCTGAGTACATAGTTGTCTGTAGGTTACAAGTATCGCGGTATCCTGCAGCAATCATAGAACGAATATCAGCACGTTTACGCGCACGATCTGAGGTGCTGTTAGATGTCATGCAAGAGAAAGTAGGAAGTGGGGCAATAACTTCTGATACGTCGCGGGCAGCTACGTCAATGAAGTTTGCAACCATTGGCTTAGGAAATTCATCTGGGAACATGCCAGGGAATACCTGTTGAATGTTACCCTGACGGATTGCTAGGAGATCAGACCAGCGGGCATCGCGTTGGTGATAATTGTCGCGTAGTTTGCGGACTTTAACCGCTAGTACGTCAATATCTGTTGCCATAGAAGGTTCCCCCGTTAGATGCTAATTTTTCTTGAAGTTGTGCGTATTCTTCCAAATTGACTACCTTGCGACCTGCGATCTGGGCGCGGGTAGCAAACTTGTTCTTAACAAAGGTTTGCCCATAGGCACCAGATTGATTGATGTAATCTCTCATCTGAGTCTCTGCGAACCAGAGGGCCATAGGACCGTCTTGCTTATTCTTTGTTCCTGCT
>Ga0209188_1002413_pt1 | contig 13845 bp, 13 predicted proteins | sample C_130625_EF_Meta_FD_187307 | JGI IMG/M metagenome (GOLD analysis project Ga0209188, IMG submission 187307) | Freshwater microbial communities from Lake Croche, Canada to study carbon cycling - C_130625_EF_MetaG (SPAdes) (version 2) | ecosystem: Environmental > Aquatic > Freshwater > Lake...
TTAGACATATTAAAAAGGGATGACATAAAAAATGAATTTAAAATGTTATTAAAACCTGTAATCGATTTTATATTATATGAAATTAATCCCTATATTTATATAACCGTTGCTTTAGTGTTTTTTATTTTTATAATGATTTTAGCAATACTTATTATTTTAATTATGTTATTAAGAAATAAACAAATTATAACAAAAATATTTTAGAAATATAATATATAAAATGGCAAGAGGAGGTCGTAAAAGTAGAAAAGCTGGTTCTTTAGCCGGTTTAGTTAATCAAGCTGTTGTTCCATTTGGTATTTTAGCGTTGCAACAGTCGTACAAAAAAAAACATGGTGGTAGACGCACAAGACGCGGAGGAAAAAAAAGAAGTTCCCGCAGACATTAAATAAATATATTTAAATTATTCATGTAAATATATTTTTATTCTCAGCATTTTATATAATATGCCAAAACATAGAGGAGGTAGTAGTCATCATAAACGCGGCGGAAGTCGCCGTATGAAGATGCGTGGAGTTAAAAGAGGTGGAGGTAATTATAGTTCAGCTTCAACTTACGGTGGTTATGTAAATGGTTCAGGAAATTCACAATTCTCAAGAACATTTGATTCATCTGGTGAATATGCTAGTAGATTGGGTAACCAATATGTTGGAGCTCAAGGTCAATGGTCAAAACAAGCATCCATTCCTACTGAACAAAATATGGCTTTGATTCAAAGTGCTGGTAGTCGTAGAAGACGAGGAGGACTTTTTGGCGAGGTTATTAATCAAGCGGTGGTTCCTTTTGGACTTTTAGCTTTACAACAATCATACAAAAAAAAGAAGCATGGAGGAAAATATACTCGTAAACACAGACGTTAAATAAGTTATTTTAATATTTATATTATATTTTATATTTTTATAAAAAATGAGTTTTGAAAATAATATTCAACAATGGGTTTCTTATGATAACCAACTCAAACAGTTAAATGAAAAAATAAAAGAATTAAGAGAAAAACGAAATACGGTAGAAGAAAAAATAACAAACTATGCGTCTTCAAATAATTTATCAAATGCGAATGTTGAAATAAGTGATGGCAAACTTAAATTTGTCAATACAAAAGTCCCGGAACCAATAACATTTAAATATTTAGAAAAAACATTAGGTGAGATTATTAAAAATGAATCGCAAGTAAAATTAATAATGGAACACATAAAACAAAAAAGAGCTGTAAAAATTATTCCAGAAATAAAGCGGTTTTCTAATAATTAATTAATATATAAATAATTTATATGAACAATATAAATTATATAGGAGGAGATGAATTAGTATTTAACGCTGATGAAACAGGTGGTATAAATTCGGGAGGGTTTAGTGTTAATTCTATTATGATGAAAGCTGGCATGTCTCCAATAATGACTTTAAATAATCAAAATGGAGGTGGCGATAAAGTATCAGATTTATTTAACAATTTAGTAATTCCTAATTGGGCTTTAAGTTATGGTAGTAGAATGACTGGTGGAAAATATGATGATACAGATGAAAGTGATGAAAGTGATGGCGAAGTTGACGAAGATTTGCATGATAAATTAATAGGTTTAGTTAGACATCATGAAAACGAAAAAGTTAAAAAAGGTGGTAAGAAAAAAACAAAAAAACAAAAATTAAATTCTAAAAAAGGTGGAACAAAAAAATTTAAATAGTTTTTATTATATTAAAGTATCTAATATAATAAATGATATTTCGAACATTTGACCCTTATTATAATGATGAAATAATAATTTATGAAAATAAAATTTGTTTTATTTGTTATGAAATAGAAAGTGAAAAAGGAGAACAAATTATAAATTTAAATTCACAAGAATTATATATAAAAATTTGTAATTGTAAAGGTTTAGTTCATAATAAATGTTTAGACAAATGGTATGAAAAATCTAATAAATGTCCTATTTGTAGGATAACATTAAATAAAAAAACTAATTATTTTGTTACTTTCAAAAACACAAATTATTATTATTATTATATTGTTTTTTTAGTTTATTTTTATAAAAATATTTATAAATTTTTAAAAATTTTATCTATAATGCTTTTTTTTTATTATGGCTTTGAATTTTATATAATTTTACTAAATAAAAATTATTATGCTAATAGTTATGATAATAATTACAATAAATATGATTATAATTATATTAATAAATCATTAATGCTTTAAAGAATAGGAGAACTCCACATATTATGATTAAATGGCGAGACTAATATATTATCTACTTTTGTTTTCCAAAAGTCGACCCGTTTTTGGAATGCCAAATCCTTAGCATTTTGTGGATATGGTGGTGTGTTTTGCATTATTTCTTCCTCTTCTTCGGTTATTTTAGGTTTGTTGCCGTAACAATTTACACCAAATTTTATACTAGGATTTGCTATATAGCCTCCATTAATTCCTGCTCTTCCACAATCATTTTCATGACCAGGTATTTTTTGTAATGTATTATATGTTTGTTTTTGTGTAGGAAATAAAGCTAGTTGATCTGCCGACCAACCATAATTACACCATTCCGCACCTTTATTATAAGCATGTTCTATTTGATCATATGTAGCTAATTCAGCACCATAAGCTTTACATATTGCTTTAGCATTATTATAATTATAATAATTTCCTGGAATATTAAAAACTTGCTTTTTAAATTTTATTTCAGGAACAGGTGCGGGTTTTGGACTATATGTACTTTGATCTACAACAATGTCAACTGTAGTTTTTGGCGTAAAAAGTCCTTGAACATATGCCGAAACATTTATACTAAAAAAGTATTGAAAAGCATTAACAATAATTAAAATAACTAAGATAATAACAATAATAATTCCAAATATTCCTGAACCTGAAAATAAACCACTATCATTATCATTTCCTAAATCAAATGTTCCAAAGCCTGAAGACGACGAAAAAACATAATATGCTATAATAATTAATAATATAATTATGAAAACAATAGGATTTAAAATGTAACTATTTAAATAATTATACATATTTACTGGATCTGTTGTTGTTGATGTATTTACTACTTCCATTTATATAATATATAAATAGTTAAAATAATATAATTATTTATAAAAATATCTTAATTTGCCTTCCTTCTATAAAATAAAACATATGCTTTTGGTGAAATAATCGATTCTATTAATCCAACTTCAGTTACATTTGTATCATTAAAATGATACCATTTTCCATTTGCGTTTTTAATATATGCTGTATAATGTCCTCCTTGAGTTCCTCCACTATGGTTACATACTCCATATAGTTCATATTTATATATATCCTTTTTATATCCAATTACATAATGAGATAAATCTAAATTATCAAATGGAAAAGTAATGAGAACTTGATTTTTTTGAAATCTATTATTAAATCTTTTAAAATCTATTACTAGAATATTTGGAAATGACCAAAATAGAATTTTTTTTCGAATATTTGTTTTCATTTTTGTTTCTTCATTATACCATGCATTTTCTCCTTCTAATACTTCACCTTGAACATAATAATTAAAACAATCTATTAATGAAGGAGACTTATTATTCTCAGGTATAGGCAAATCTATCATAAAATATGGCTCAGGAGTAGTTCTTAATTTTTCACCAGTTTCTAAATTACTTATTTCTGAAACATGAACAGCATAAAATATATTCCAAATTTCAGAATATTCTTTTGAATACATATTTTTTATCATTTCAAAACACATTATAGCTATTTTATCCGTTTCATTTTCGGGTGTTCCGGATATAGTCATTTTTATTTCTCTCGACAAAGAGTTATGAAAACAATCAATTATAAATAAAAGAAATTCAGGAAGATCATTTTGAGAGTATCCTGTAAACATTTCTAACCCCTTTACTTGAGCTACTTTTTGTACTGATTGTAAAAATTTACCAGGAGAAATAATGCAGTTAGACTCCCACATTATTTTTCTTAAATTATCCCATTCTAGAATTAATATTGAATCTACTTTATTTTTTAATTTTTTTTTATAACTTTCTTTTTCTAAAAAATCATTTAATTCGTAGGTATGAGAGAGAACTTGCATACAAGAATTAATAAAACAAGTATTACCTAGGTTTGCCAACCCACTTAATCCCTTATTTTGATAGTTTTCCATATTAATATTTATATATTTATACATTTAAACAGATTTAATAATATATATATATAAATAATATGAGCCAAAATTCGCAACAATATTACAATATTAGTAATGAGCAATTACTGCTTATTAATATATTGAATGGTATGTATAATGACAATTTAAGACAAATAAATAATTTAAATGATTCACTCGATAACTTAAATCAATCAAATAGACAAATAAGAGGGTTATTAATTCAAATACTTAATAATCCTTCTACAAATTCTAACAATGCTACTACTAATTATAATAATAGACGAAATAATAGTTCTTCAAGACGTGGTGTGAGAAATAATTTTTGGGATGCTACACAAACAAATTTAGAGAGAATTTATTTAAATAATAGACCATATATTATAGATCATATAGATCATTATAATATTCCAACTAATAGAAGTTCTAATACTAATACACAAAGTAATTTATCTCAAATATTACAAAATTTTTTTCAGCCCGTAGAAGTTTTTCCTACACAATCTCAAATTGAAAGTGCTACTAGACGAGCAAGATATTCTGATATATTAAACCCTAGAAATAGATCTTGTCCTATTTCTCTCGAAACCTTTGCTGATAGTGATTTAGTAACTATAATAAGATTTTGTGGACATATTTTTAATACTGATCAATTAAATACTTGGTTTAGATCCAATTGTAGATGTCCTGTTTGTAGATATGATATTAGAAGACATACTTCAGGAGATGTTTCTACTGAATTTTTTAGTGCAAATACTACTGCTAATACTAATGACAGTGATTCAGTTCCTTCAGTAAATTCTACACCTTCAGTGCCTTCTACACCTTCTACACCTTCTACGCCTTCTTTACCTTTAAATCAAACCGAAAATAACTCTTCTATTTTAAACGAAGAGAGAAATACCCTAACATCTTTGGGGAGGAATAGTAATGCTTTATTATTTTTTAATAATATTCTTGATAATATTAATTCAAATGATATTAATTTAAATAATATAGAATATATTGGTGGCGGATTAGGAGATATTATTAATGATTTATCTGGCAATAATACAAGTGATATTTTTATTAATTTATTAAATGGATTTAATAATAGAGGACAACGCTAATTCAATTATTAATACTATATAAAGATATTTTTTATTTAATATTATGCCTTCTACACGCAAAGCAAATAAAAAAAATATAAAAAATAATTTAGACGAAAATATTGAAAACGAAAATATTGAAAACGAAAATATTGAAAACGAAGATATATCTATAGAAGAAATACAAAGTCAACAAGACAAAGAATTAGAAAAATGTGAAACAATCACTGATAAGGGTTTTAGAATAAGTTATAATATTATAATTTATTGTTGTGATTTTACATATAAAACATTCAGGTTTGTTATAAGTATTTCAGGAATATATTTATTATGGATTTGTCTGCATTATGTTTCATCACATTTATACGTTAAACTTTGTGTTCCTAATACATTATGGGGATTTATCATGTCTCCATTTATGACTGCTACTCCTCATTGTGTAGGCCTTAGGTGGATTGTGTATAATGCTGCGCAAATGATTAATAATATGTGGGTTTTTTTAGGGACATGGATATGCTCTACATTATTAGTTATTAACAATAATAAAGCAACTGAAACAAGGTCTACTTAAAATTATATTTAAAACAATATAAAGATATTTTAATAAATTATCTTATATAATGACTACTAGAAGTGGTAATAAATGGACTGTTAATGAATTACTCTCTCTACAAAGAGAGTATGAACTTTTGGAATGGACTATTCAACAAATCGCAGATAAACATCAGCGAAGTGTCGAAGCTATTTTGTTTAAGCTTGAATCAGAAGGGTTTATTAATTCTTGGAATGAAGCGAGAGGTTTTGATGCTGAACAATATCAAGAAACTTGGAACACTACTGAAAGCGAAGAAGTATGTGATTGTGACACAACTGATGATATTAGTGAGGTAGATAAACTTACTGAAAGGGTTTGGAATTTGGAGACTAGTGTAAATCAAATGAATTCTTTAGTAAAGCAAATGTTCGATGAAATGGTTGCTAAGAAAAACGCAAAAAAATCTAAAAAGTTTAATTATGTTTAAAGATAAAATTTAAATAAATATTTCTAAAAATTTTTTAAACCATTGAAGAATTAAAACCACACATTTTATTTAGATTAAATCATCTATTTCAATATAAATAATTGGATTATCTATTTTATAATTTAAATAATCTTCTAAACCAATTTTAATCCTATTTGTAATGTATTTTAATTCTTCTATGGTAAAGTTTTTTTTACAACCACTATGTGTTTGACCAAAATGTAAAGAATGGTGATACTGATTAGAATTTATATGTTGTGTGTCAAATCTTGATCTTAACTGCTTATTTTCATCAATAGAAGATACAGAGGCTTCTGCTCTATCTAAAAATTTATAATTTTCATCATTCTTAAATACTTTTTTTAATATCTCTCTGAGATCATCATATATAATCATTTTTCTTAAAGTTTTTTGTGTATCTGTTACTTGTTTATTTTCATCAAAAATAATAAATTTTACATTAAATGAGTATTCCATTTAATATCAAATGTTATATTTAATTTTTATTTTTAACTTAAAGGTGTGGTTTTAAATCTTCAATGGTGTAAATATTTATTATTGTAATACTTATTATACGTTTAGTTTTTCTTCTTCTTCCATTAGCATCGAACGATCACTTGGACTTGCTGCTTCACTAGGACGAGGAGTTTCTCCATCTGTAAATGTTTTAAATCCGCTTTCATCTTCTTCACCAGAAACAATAGGACTTACAAGTTCTCTTGGTTGTTCTGTTATTAAAGGTTTTGATGGTGGTGGTCTAGTGCCATAACCCATATTTACTCGTGGCAATCCTAAATTATAAGCCATTTTTTTTATTGAGCTTGAAAAAAGAGGATATACATCATTTAAAAATGAAAATGCTGATTCAATTCCGTTACTTCTAGCAAAAGTTTTTATGTATGCTATGTCTATGTCATTAAGTGTCCAAATAAATTTATTACTAAGTGTAAGCTCTCCGCTTGTAATATTTGCATTTATAGTATTTAACGATAATCCTAGAAGTCTATATGTTTCATCAGGTTCGCCACGATTAAAATGTAAATATAAAAAACAAACGCTCGTTTTTGTTAATGTTAATGTTTCTCCTCTTGAATTTATTTGAGTCATGTTTTGTCCTAATATATAATCCATAATGCTTTGGGTTCTCGGTGGATTTAGACCAAAAAATGTATTAATCTGATCACTATAATCTCTTACTCTTTTTAAAAAATTATTTTCAGTAGAAAAAGCACCTTGAAATGGTTCGCTACATAAAGAATTTACAACCGGATAACCTATTCTACTACTTATACTTGCGTCGTTAATTTTATCCGAAAATGGTATAAAAAAAGCCAAAATAGATTCAGCTAATGAAGGGAAAAAAGTTATTAAATAAAATAATTGTAAATTAGAGGTTCTTAAGGTACTTTTCAGAATTCTTAATAAATTAATTATCTTGTTTAAATAGTCTTGTTCACTAGTTTGCGGTACATACGGTTTTGCTTGTTGAGAAATTATACGGTTATTATAATATATATTTATTGAATTTAATTCTCTCATTCCAATTCTAATTATTTTTTCAATAGTAGTAGTTCCAATATTTTCACTATTTTGTATTTGTTGTCCAGCTCCATAACTTTGAGATTTTAAAACTATATCATATAATTCTTCAATATCAGGTAAATCATTATAATCAATTGGATTATATACCCCTTCTAGTTTTTTTATATTTAAACTAGAAGGTATAATTCCACTTTGAATTTGTTCGTATTGACTTTCCGTTACTAATTTATTAAATTTATTCACAAATGTTAGTAATCGTTGATTAATAGGTACAGCATTCAGAAAAGTTAATTCCAAATTAAAATTAATAGTGGCATTTGAAAATATCATATTAAAACCATAATTTTGATTATCTTGTAATCCCGATAAAAATAAACTTTCTAAATTTATTTGTTTTCTTGTTTTAGTAGAAGTCATTGGTAAAGATGCTTCAACTTTATTACCAGTTAAAAATCTAAACATTCCACCTTTATTCGCATTTTTTCTTAATTTTTTTGTTTTATTTTTTAACTTTTTATTTGTATTTTTTACTTTATTTTTTAGATATTTTTTATGTTTTTTTGTATTATATTTATTTTATTTTTTTTTTTTTTTTTTTTTTATATATTATTTTTTTTTTTTTTTTTTTTTTTTATTTTATTTTTTTACTTTATTTTTTTTAAAGTAAAATAAAAAATTTTAATGCTTTCTAGATTTTCTAGATTTTCTAGATTTTCTATGTTTTCTAGATTTTCTTCTTCCTCCTTGATAATTCTGTCCATTATTTGTTACAGTAGAATATCTTTGCATTTCTTCATCACTATCATTTGGGTTACTCCAGTCTACAGTAGTAGCGGTAGAATTTCTATCTTGAGGAGAAAATCCATTTTCATCTTCATATTGAGGTTTTTCATTTTCATATTGAGCTGTTCTAGAGGCTAAATTATTAACAGTTGGACTTTGTATTTTTTTACTACCAAAAAGACCAGAAAACCACGACCCTTTGGCTTTAGGAACATCACTAAAATTAGAAGGATCTAAATTATTATTTTCTGCTTTTAATAAGCTTTGAAAAGTTGTGTCTACTTGTTTACAATATGGAGATGAATTTTTGGTTCCAAAAGTTCCCTTTGGACAACAAGTCTGATAATTTTGATGTAATGCTTGACTAGTTGTTAAACTAGATAGATTATTTACATCGCATGCTGGATTACTACTATTATGCTTGCTTTCAAAAAACCCAAATAATCCACCTTTTTTGTTTTTACTTGAACGTTTATGTCTACGATTGGATTTTTTTCCACCCATTTTATTCGCAACATCTATTTCATGTTGATTTAAATTAGGATACAACTGACTTGTTTCTTCTCTTTCTTGACGCAATTCTTCTTGCTCGTTTATTTCATATTGTGATAAAGCACTTGGATGTCGCATATTATTAGGATTGTTTAAATAATTATTAAAGTGTGAAGGTCCATTTACAAATACGTTTCGTACAGATCTTAATTTATTTGGCACAGATCTAAACATTCCAGCTTTTTTGGTTTTATTATATCTTTTTTTCTTATGTAAAAATTTTCTTTTACTCTTCATAAATTATATTAATATTTTTATTTTTATTTTTTTGTAAAGAATTTTGTTAAACTTTGATCACCATTTTTTTCATTATTAGTTTCTCTTAAATATTCATCAAATAGTAATGCTTTTATTTCCTTACAACGCATCGTTTCTAATTTATCATGAAATTTTTCTAGATCATCAACGTATTCTCTACGCATTAATTCAACATCTTTTTTAAACTTATTTATTTTTGGCAATTTTTTATTCATTATCCATATTTTTTCTAAAACTAATGCGAATACCTGTTGAACTGGTTTCATAATTTGATTTGTAATATAAAATGAATAATCAATTTTTAGTCCATTTTCTTTAATAAATGTAGGTGTTTCTATTTTTTCACCTTGAAGTGCTTTTTTATTTGATGTGGCAATATAAACAAATGGTATTCTATCTCCTGAACCAGGTTTATTTCCAGGGTCTCTTGCTGTTATTCTATCCGCTAAAACTTTATGAGCTATAGATTGTGGATTTTTATATCCTGAACGCAATGATTTTGTAATAATCAACTTATCCATTGGATATTTTTCTTCTACTATATTTTGTAGACAACTTCTTAAGAAGTCTATTGCTTCTTGAATATTTTGTTTTTTCATTAGAATATCAATAATACCACCATAAATATCTTTTACTATAGGTGCGTTATCGCGTCGTTTCAATACAATACCCATTTCTTTTCTCTTACCTTTATTCGGGTCGGTTTCATAAAGCATTCCTACATATCGCTTCTTGGATAATAAACAGAATGGCATAAATGTTTTCTCATATTCCAAGTCATGCGGACCTTTTAAAAACTTAGATGCTAAATGTCCTGCCTCTTGGGCAATTTCAATTGTAATTTCAAGTGCCTCTTTACCACGAATTGGTTTGCCGTCAGGTGTTTGCAGGTTGAATGTGAAGAATACTGAATCTGTATTATGGACAATTAAATTTCCAACTCCGGCAGCGAAATGATGATTATCAGTTGTTAAATCGTACACATAACCCTCATATAAAATATTTTCTAACTTTTTAATCGCATTTGGGTTTTTCCTTTGTTTCTTTTTTGTCATAGTAATTCTATAAACATTTGGTTTATCTTTTCTAGTATTTATTGATGTAGAATAACCTAAACTAGTTCCTAACCAAGAAATATAAGATGCGCTTATTTGATTTTTTTGATCAATTCTTGTATAACCATTTATGTCTTTATCTCCATCCGCATCATATAATCCTTCGAAGAAAGCTTGTCTTATATTTAAACTACTATTTAATATTTCTTTAGGAATTATTTTACATTTATCGTAATACATTTTATTCCTATATGTTCTAACAAATTCGCTTATAGATCCATATTTATTACATCTAGGAGAAATTTTATATACTCCAGAACTTTCTAATGTTGGCATTACAATCCAATCAAAATTTTTATAAACTTTTTGGCATAACTCTAAATATTTATTTATGATTTCTGTAGAAGCATTATTTAAAGCCCATGATGATTTTTTACCAGATGGACAACTGTATTCACCACAACTTCCATCTCCAAAGAAGAACCCCATAATTTTTGCTTCATCTTCTGTTAATAATTCATTTAATGTTTCATTTAACAATAATTTATTGTGTAATAATTCTGTACCAATTTGAACGTTTATAGGCGATACTTCTTCACCATTTTTTGTTATTAAAGAATGATCATCTGTAACATCAACTAATCCAGTATGAGTTAAAACACGCATCATTTTTTTATGTGGTGCTAATTGATGCCGAATAACTCTATGTAATTTAGTCCATCCTTTATCAGACCAAGTTTCAACTCCTTCTAATTCACAAAATTCTTTTTCTTGTTTTCCAGGTTCACAGCAAGTTACCCATTTATTATTACCATATTTGTTAGCAAGTTCTTCAATAGTTACTATATCAAAATTATCATTTACTCTTATGTATACAGGTGTGTAATTTGCAACACTATCACCGTATATGTACTCTGCTTTTGTTAGAACAGGACCATACTTTTCTGTCTCGCAAATTTTATTTCCATAACATTCTTCAATAACTCTTTTTGCGTAAGTCAATAGTTTTCTACCAGTAGCAGTCGTACATGCCGCAATATCTTTTTCATAAAATGTACTCGTTTTCGCTCCACATTGGCCATAAAGTGAGTTGGCTGTTACTTTGTAACCGAGCTGACGTTGGTCTAATACATTCTTCATAAATTCGTCTGTTTGTTGAGGAATCAATTTTCTAGTATCTTTTCTTGCTTTTAAAAGCTCTTTCAAAATAGCAGGCATAATGGCTTCCCCATTCCCTTCTAATGGTTGAGCAAATCGGCAAATTTTATGACCAGATTTTACCTTTTCTGCGGCGGCCTTTGGATTCTTACGAATATATTTATATGTATCATAAGTTACATCTACATATTCATAACCGGGTAAATCATCATAAATATATTTACCATCAGGGTCTTTTTCACCCCAATCTTCTATAAGATTTCCTGCTAAATCATATTCTTTTGTCCAAACTTTACTATCATGAGATAAATTTTCACTAATCATAGAACTAGGATAGAGTGAAGCATAATCCACACAAGCAACCGGATTATCTAAATATAAGTCGCACTTTGGGTCTAAAACGATCGCACCCTCATATCCTTCATCTAGATCTCCTTTTTCTATAACAGGCATTAATGTTCTTTTTTCTCTGCATTTTTTAGCAATAAAACTAGTTAGTTTAATGCCTTGACCTCTCATAACAAGGAAATTAATAGGTACACTACAAATTTTCGCCATTTCAATAAAACCAGTAAGAATATCCGATTTATTAAATAAGTAATGAACCAAGTTGCAATCCTGAATACAGTATTTCGCAATAACTGATCTATCATCTGCGGTTCCATTAGTCATTCTAAAAATATCCTTTGGTGTTACATCATCCTTAGCTAAACACCATCTAACTTTTTTATTAATAGTATCAGGATTCACTATTTCATTTATAGTAAATTTACAGTTTATTTTATCAACGCTAGTAACTAAATATTTGGCTCCATCATCATAATAGTCTACAGAATGACCAATTTCTTCAAAATGAATATAACTGCCCACTAGAAGACCAGTCATATTAGATGTTTTTATACAGGTATCAACTGTTGTATGTTCAAGACTTTTAACAAAATCACCAATAAAATTACCAGCTACATAATCTAATTTATATGATATTAAATTAGCTTCACGACGATAGAAGTTATATAAATCAACTTGAAGACGTCCATTCATTTTAATAAAATGTAAATCGTGTTGACCACTCGCTATTTGAATAGTACTTTCTTCTATTTTCCATTTACCTGTATTATAACCACTACTATCTTTTATAGGAGTTCCGCAAATTTCATCTTTATTACGAGATAATTTCAAAAACTCTTCAGCACAATTATTTTCTTCAGCACGATTAAACATAAATTGATAATCAAAACCAAATATATTATACCCAATAATAATATCAGGATTTTCTTTTTGAACTAATTGTTGCCAAGCTAATAGTACTTCTTTTTCTGAAGAATAACTTTCTACAATAGAATTTTCAATCGGCATATCAGTGCATGTATTTAATACGATACAATGATTAAAATGAGGATCTTTATTGCCATAATTCATAAACGTTGAACCAATAAATGTTACTTTATCACCTTCAAGCTTAGGGAATTTTGAATTTAAAGATGTATTTAACTCATTTAATTTACCTTCACGTTCAAACTTTTTATCACAAAGAATATCAACAATTGTAGCTTTTTTATCAGCATATGCTTTTACATGCGTTTTATAATTATCTTCCTCATCTTCATCCATCGCCATTTTTTCAAACATGGATTCTAAACTATTTGTATTTGAATGCTCATCTGTTTTAAAATTTCTCACTTGTGATTCTAACCAAATTTCACATAATTTGTTAACTTCTTCTTTTGATTTTGGTTTTATCTTAGGATAAACCAAATCTATTTGATCCATTTTATCATAACCAAACGCAGATAAAATTATTCTTCTTAAAATATTCTTACATAGCTCAATTGTCATATCCATTTTTAATGACTCAAAATATTCAATAATATTTGTAGCAAGTTTTTTATAACTTTTGATTGGAACAGGAAAATCACCATGACTACTACTTGCTTCAATATCAAAACTCATTATTTTATATGGAACTATTGTTTCCTTATCATTTAAGGGTATAATATTTTTATAATTTGTTTTCAAATCAACATCACAATTTACACTTTTAGAATCCCCTTTATTTTCAATTGCTTTTTTTTTCGGTATAGCAATCCAGCCTGAAGGGCTAATATCTCTGATATGAAAGAAACGTAACAAAGGCGGAATATTTGCTTCGTAAAGTTTAATAAATGTATCCATAAATTTGTATCCATCTTTCAATAAAGTATGACCATTGTTATAGTCAGTATACCATAAATTTTTTGCCTTATTAAATGCATTTAAATTT
>Ga0209188_1002415_pt1 | contig 13842 bp, 15 predicted proteins | sample C_130625_EF_Meta_FD_187307 | JGI IMG/M metagenome (GOLD analysis project Ga0209188, IMG submission 187307) | Freshwater microbial communities from Lake Croche, Canada to study carbon cycling - C_130625_EF_MetaG (SPAdes) (version 2) | ecosystem: Environmental > Aquatic > Freshwater > Lake...
GATCAGGTGAAAACTACTGTCAGAAAAGCCACCCATCATTGGGTCAACTTTTGCAGTATCAGAGTATCGTTGTTCCCAAGAAACACTGTCATAGCCAGAGGTAAAGGCAAATACCTGATACGGAATTTGAATTCGTTGGCAGAACATGGCAAGATTAATCACTTGTTTGATTGTGTCATGCATAACATCACACATTGAACCAGACCAGTCTAGCAAGAAAATCATGCCATGGTTTTTGTCCTCAGGAACAACATCAAGTTTCTTAAAGATGTCATCGGTCAAGGTATGAGCATACAGTTTACGAACATCGAGGTCACCTGATTTTGAAGTAGTGATACGCTTGTATTCAGTTGCTGACTTACGCATCTCGAACTCTTTTACAAGATAGTTCACAACACGCATAGACTCAGTCTTAAATTTAAGCAAGGATGCGGCATCGCTGGCTACATAATCATCACCAACCTTTTGACCATGATAGTCATAGGTTCGTTGGTACTTCTTCATTTTCTCAGGTTTCAATTCTGAGAGTACTCGCTTGAAGTCAATGATAACATCGCGAGATGTTTCCAACTTAGGAATAAAGTATTGAACCACAGTGGTAGTGTCGGCAAGTTCAGACAAGCGATCGTTGAACACACGCTGAGTTTTGGACTCTAGTTCTTCCTGTTCTTTCTCAGGTGTATCTGTATCAGCGTCAGGAGTTGACTGAGTAGTTCTGTTGTTAGAATTTTCATTGTCTTCCTGTTCAACTTCTTCGGCATAATCATTGTCAAAGTCATCAGGATCATCCATAAAATTGTCGAACTCAATTTCTTCTAGATCTTCAAGATCTTCACCATTAGACTCACGAAGTTTTTTGAGTTCTTTCTGTTTGGCTTCGCGATCTTCTTTAGAAAAGGCATAAATTTCTCTAGCCAAATTATATACATCATCCATTGTGTCGCACTGGTCAGTACGACGGACAAGTTCCATTTCGGCTGGTGTAAATTTTACACCACAGTTGAAACCACACTTGTAGTATAAGTTGATACGATCGATCAGTAGAAGTTTGGAAAGATCCTGACCTTGAACACCGAAGAAGTCTTTTTCGTTCAGTTGTTTGTAACCAGTGATGAATGCTTTGCGCAATCCAGGATACATGTTTTTGATTTTCTTTTCGATACGAACATCCTCAACCACATTCATATAACCATGAATGGTGCGGAAGTCTGGCTTTTCAACATGCTCAATGGTAGTGAAAAGTGCATGGCCAACTTCATGACCGATAAGCATTTCCTCTTGGTCAACAGACATATCTTTCCACATCGGAAGGGTCAATGTTCTGGTAACACTTTCAAATGATGCTGTTGAAACATTGGCTCGAATAACATTCAAGTTTTCGTTTGCCAAGAGTCTAGCCAGCAGGTCTTTAGAATTCATCATAAATTATTCCTCAAGTTATAGAATAATTATACTCTTTTTCCTAATTAATAGCAAGCACTTTTTGCAATCAAGGCTGTGCGGGACTTGCAGGATACCCCTACAGGTTGTAGGGTTATACAATGACCGAGAAATCGTTTCGTTTTTCAAATTTTATGACTGATCTAAACTTGTCAAACAGCTGGTCACCCTTGTGCGAGATCACAAACACATTGGAATGTTCGCCCAGTGTGTTCATCAGGGTTAAGAAGTAGTCAGTCCCATTGACATCCAGCGATGAGTCAAAGATTTCATCCAGCATAAGCAGGTTTGTGTTGACAGAGTTCTTTAGTTTTGCAATCTGGCGCCATGTAAACAAGATAGCCAAGTCTATGCGCATCTTCTCACCCTCAGAGAAAGAAGCATAGGTAAACTCATCACGAAATCTAGACTTGATTGTTTCGTTGAACGATTCATCTAACTCAAAGTGAATGTAAGAATCCATCTGGTTTAGATATTGGTTGATCAACTTGTTCATCACAGGTAGATACTCACGAATAATCGCAGTCTTGATACCAGTATCTCTCAACAAAGCAGATGCAACTTCCTGAAGTTCTTTAACAGAATCTAACTCTTTTCTGTTGTTAATGTTACTCAATGCTTCTTGAGCCAATACCTTTAACTTAATTTTTTCTTCATCAAGATTTGCTGTATCAGTTTTTGTACTTTCGATTTCCTCTTGTAAACCTTTTATTTGTTTATTGAGTAGGGAGATCGCAGAGTTTTTAGTCGATAATTCAATATTCTTGTCGGTAATCTGCGATTGGACTTCAGTAATCTTACGTAGGTTTTCATTAAGACGGGAGAGAACTGTTTCGAGTTCACCAACTTTTCTGTTCTGTTCCACCAACTGCGAATTAAGTTCTTCGACAATGTTCGATTTATGTTCCTCAGGTATACCTTGTCTACATGAAGGGCAAACATCATGTGCGTTAAAGAATTCTGAGTTATGCTCACATGTTTCGATTTGTTGGAGAAATTTACTTCTGTATGACTTTGCTTTGTCGATATCTTCAGTAACATTTTCCTTGTCATTGATGCTCGCTTTAAGAGTATCGATCTCCTCCAAGATGGTAGATATCTCGCTCTCACTAGATAGAATCTCAGCAGTGTTAGAAGAAATTTTCGCTCTGATACTTTCGATGGCGCTAGTCTTTGCTTCAGAAATAGTTTTGATGATCGCTTGCTGATTCTCAACCCTTTCTTTGGCGAGTTTGAGATCCGATTCAACCTTGGTGATTTCATCTTTAGTTGCACTTACTTTCTCCTTGAGCAACGAATTCATAGTGGAGAAAATCTTAATGTCTAAGATGTCCTCAATAACTTCCCTACGCTGAGCAGATGACAACTGCATAAAGGGAACAAACGATGCGGACCCAAGAATAACAACCTGAGTAAATGTCTTGTAGTTTAGACGAAGGATTTGTTGTTCAAGAATCTTTTGATAGTCTTTAGATGCAGCATCTTGATTAACCATGACACCATCAAGATAGATCTCAAAGATATTTGGTTTGATACCACGAATAATTTTATATTCTTTTTTGCCAATGGAAAACTCAATCTCAACAAGTGCGTTCTTGCCGTTGATAGAGTTGATCATCTGATTCTTATTGATGTTTCTAAAAGGTTTTCCAAACAAACCAAAACACAAAGCATCCAAACAAGTGGACTTACCCTCACCATTTTTTCCAATGATAAGGGTAGTTGTTGATTTGTTTAGTAGCAGGGTATTCGGTTGATTGCCAGTGGATAGAAAATTCTTCCATGACAATTTTTTAAATACAATCATTCACTCTTCCATTTCATACCCATAGACTTATAAATGAATCTTATTATAAAGTTGGGTTTCTTTTTAGACACAATAGTAATTGGCATAGCATCAACATTAATAGTAAAGGATGGATTCCCAAGATTACAATTAGTTGTCAAGGTTGTCCAAGTAGCATTAGTACCACCATTCGAGATAAGATAACTACCAGACATAGCAGTGACAGAAGTTCTTGCTTGTTCGGCTCTCCACTCTTCAATCCATTTAAGACTTGGTGTATAATCTAAGTCAAGTTCAATCTGTTCCGTAAGCGGAAAGAAATAACTAATCTCAAGTTGCTTCATTATTCTACCTCTAAGTTTATTGCTTCCGTATAAAGAGATTTCATAAATGATTTAATCTTTTCTTTGTCGTAGTCAGTTTCAATTGAATCGACATAAGTCGATAACACATCAAGCGTATCTTCTAGATTAATGTCAGAATCAATTTCACCTTCACTATACTCAGAGAAGTTCTCAATTATCTTTACTTCATATGGATTACTATCATAAACCTTAGTGATGAATTTGTCAAATTTATATAAGTCATTCTTGTTAACAACTATAACTTTTACGTATTTGTTTTTTAGATTATTGTATGACGAGATTGAGGGATCAACAAGGGAGTCGTCGTACTCAATTCGTTCGAACATCGTATAAGGATTTCCGATGAATTCGAGTTCTCTTGTTTGTAAATCGAACAAGTGAAATCCTCGGGGATCGTTAAAGTCTTGCCATGTAAGTTCGTATGGATTGCCCAGATAGTAAATATGACTATCATTGCTACGATGATGGTAGTGACCACTGAAAACCATATCAAACTTTTTAAACAAATCCTTAGAAAGACCTTCATGACTTTCCATTCCTCTATACATTGCGAACCCAGCAATTTCAAAGTGCCCCATGCAAACTTCTGCTTTGCTAGAATTAATTACTTGTAAACTTTCATCATAATTATCAGGACATATCCAAGGCACGAAACATACTGATGTGTCATGAACGACTATGTCTGATGCCTTATTTATTAAAGCGATATTTGTATACTCAGCCAGTAGCAACTCTGGAGAATTGACTTCATTGGTATTCTTAAAGTAAGTGTCATGATTACCAGCGATCATGTAAACTTTGATATTTCGTTTTTCAAGTTGATCAAAGAACATCTTCTTTGAGCGATCAAGCGAATAGAAGTTTACATATTTGCGTCTATCAAAAGTGTCACCAAGAATAAGAACGCTGTCAATATCAGATGCGTCCAAAGTAGGAAAGAAAGTATTGTCATAGAATTGTTGATAAAAATCTAAAAAGGCAACACTATCATTTCTCGCACCGAAGTGCTGGTCTGTAATAATTGCTACTTTCAAATGAAACCCACCTTTCGTTTAGTTGGTTTATTTGTTTGCGTATTAAAGATTTCAGCAATTGAAAACTCAACAACTTCACCAGCGTTGCGCTTTGGTACAGAACCACCAAGTTTATCAGCCAATTTATTTGCAGCGAACAAAGACAAAGGTTTGAACTCAACGATATCAAAGCAACGTCCTGGACGAGTCAAAGCAGAATCAATGTCACAGATAGAAGGTAGATTGGTAGAAAAGATCATCTTCTTACCTTTGGTAGTCACAAGACCATCACCGACATTAAGGAAACGATGCATCATTGTGTTACCATCACTGCGTGGCTTCAAGAAAGCATCACTATCTTCTAACACCATGACATTGTCATCAGATTCAATGAAGCGAGCAAAGAATCCATCTTTGTCTAGGATCGCACCATCGTAGGACACAATCGCAGATGAGTTGGTATGAGCCAACAGACCACGGATAAAGGTAGTCTTACCAGTTCCTGGAGGTCCAATCAACAACAAAATATTTGCCGATGATTCCATGTAACGATCATAGTAATCATTAAGTGGTTCACCATTCAGGAATGGATACATCTCATCACAAGGAAGACGATCGCGATTCAGTGGTACGTTAACAGATTGACCATCACTACCATATACCCATTCGATGTGACAAGTAACTTGATCAAAATTTTCTTCAACGATCTCAACGATATCATCAACAAACGACTCATCACCAAACGCACGCACGTCAGTTGTGTTACTGTTTACTGAAAATTTAATAAGATTGTTTGATTCTTTTTCAACAATGAAACCATCTGAAGAGTTAGACTGAACAAAAAGATAATCTTTAAATTGATTCTCTGCCCAGTGTTGCCACTTCTCACGATTACAAAGCACAGAGGTATTACGAAACACAGTTGAAACACCTGCATCGGCACGACGCTTTAAAATTTCTGCTGTGATTAGATCTTCAACATCAGAAACACCCAAAAAGATTTTATCATTATCCATATTAATTTTACTCAAATTTAAAATATTATCTGCTGCATCCCAAGTATGTTTTTTGAGAAACTTCTTAGTTCTTTTCTTTTTTACAATTGTTCTTGACAACCCACGAAAAGATGGTCTTATACTTTTACTCAATTCTTTTAACCAATCATGAACTTCACTATTACTACGCTTCATTACTCACTCACAAAATCATCTAAACTTGCTTCTTTCTTTTTACGTTTCTTTTCTTTTTTGCGTTCAATAAAATCATCAAAGGTATTATTCTGTTGCATAAACTCAGCATACGCATTATGAAATTCTCCACCTTCATCTTGATCTTGTAACTCAAACATCTCAAAGGGCATTTCCTGTAGCATCTTACCCTTAATATATGTTTGTTTCTTCTCCTCGGCAATTCTTCTTAAGAACGCATAGTAGATAATTTGGGTGAAGTACGCAAAGGGATTGCTAGATTTTTCGGGATCAAAGTTATCGATATATTGTAGACAGTTTTGTATACCATCTAAAATCATATCTTCACGATAACTATAATTAATAAAATTTGCTTTGTAGGAAAGATGGGTTCCAATTTTTAATAGGCATTCACCAATGTATGGTGTTACCATTGGCCAACCCTTGTCTTTTCTAGTCAGTCCTGCTTCTTTGGCAACGAGCACCTTGATTCGATACTCTTTCATTGCTTCAAGAAAGTCAGCGTTACTGACGTAGTGGGTTCCTTTGGCTTTTGTTGCCATACTAATAAATCTCCATAATTATTCAACTCAGATAAGTATACTATAAAATGATTACAATAGCAAATATTTAATACAAGAAAATAAATTTGCTTTTTGCTTGACGAAAGCGTATACTCTCGATGTAGGGTTTGAAAAAGTTATAACTAATGTAGCGTTTCGTTACCTTCAACAAAGGTTTTGTTACCTTCTTCGGCTTCCTCTTCTATCTCCCCTGCTATTGCTCTCAGCTGTGCGATTGCACTATGAATATCCTCTATCTCCTCGAGAGCAGCACGATCTTCATCATCTTCCCAAATAAGTTCTTTGGCTTGCGGTGCCAGATTCACACCCTCATGGTTTCTTACAAGATGCACATAGTGAACAATGGCACGATCATGCAATTTAGAATCAAGAACAATATGAGTTTTGTTTAAGTGAACAACAGGCGATTCAAGAAACAGTGAGTATGGACCAGCAGTAACTTGTTCAGAAATACGATCATTGTTTGTAGAAACAAGATGAGTTTTGATTAACATAGGAAACTTAACAGTAACTGTAGTTTCGTTTTCTGATTCTTTGTATGCCATAAGTTGTTCACCAGTAACCAATTTTAAATAAACGAATTCTTCGTTCATAATTTTACCTCAACAATCTTGTAATTAAATTTTTCTTCGGAATAAGTTTTAAGTCTTTCACCAAAGTGATTCAGTGTATGATTTTTCCAAGACTTCCAACTTAAATCGTCTGCTAAGTCGTATAGATTGCACTCAGTTTTACCATTTTTTAATCTTAACCCACGACCGATACTTTGTAGGTTGCGGATCTTAGATTTGCTTGGCGATGCAAAGATTACATTTTCCAATGATGGGATATTAATTCCAGTACTAAAAGTACCAAAAGAAGCAACAATAATCGCATCAGGCTCGCTCTCTGTAATCTTTCTAATTGCTTCTCTATCTTCTGTTTCAGTGGCACCAGAAACGAAGAATATTTTTCTTTTGTCATGCGCTTTATCTTTGATCATGTCAAACAAAATCTTACCATGTTTATTTACAAACTGGAAAAGGACTAGGGTGTTGCCTTCAGACTTCAACGCAAGGTTACAGATAAAATTATTACGCTTTTCGTGTGATACAATAAAATCCATCTCATCAGCGTATTGATTATTCTTTCTACCCTGACGAGTTATATCATCATACTTCAGTAGTATACATGTAATATTTAGTTTGGCCAGCGTTCCCGAATCCATTAATTCTTTTGTAGTTGTTACACGATGAGTTGGACCAAAGATTCCCTCAAGAACTAATTTATGAACTTTCTTGTTATCAAGAGTTCCTGTAGTTCCGATACGGTATTTAACATGAGTAAGTTTACCCATAACTGTTGTAAGAGAGGTTGCTTTAAACTGATGCGCTTCATCACCAAAGATAACATCAAACTGATTGAACCATTGCTTATGTTGTTTGTAAACAGACTGCCATGTAGTAATTAACACATCGCCTGTTATATCTTTAGTGAAACCACTGTATAGTTTCTGAACATGACGATTAGTTTTCCAACCATTGGCAGAAGAGTAATCTTCAAAATCAGCGTATAGTTGCTCAACCAGCGAGGTAGTTGGCACAATAATAATACACTTGCGACTATTCTCTAAATGCCAACGCATTGTTGTATAAATGATAAATGATTTACCAGATGCGGTTGGCGATAGTAGTAGGGTTCTTTTTGTATCGAGAGCATGTTTAACAGCTTCGATTTGATAATCACGAATCTCGATTGGTTTACCATGACCATGGGGATTTAGCCATTGAGCAAATTCTGAAACTTGTTCAGATGTTATGCCTTCGTTGTTTCTTAAGTCGGCTGGTAGAGTTATCGCATAGTCATTACGAGTACAAAAATCTATGACATAATTTATCAGACCAACATAAAGAGTCTTGCGTATAATATCGTACATCCGCACTTTACCATCCCAGAGTCTTGCTCTGTACTGCGGAGTAAACCTAGCACCTGGATACTCAAAGGTAAAGAAGTCTGACAGTTCTTGTTCTATGGACGGATCGTCAGCAAAGATACGAAGATGCACTTCATCAATTTTTTCAACTGTTATCATGAGCCACTAATAAACTTTTTCCATTCAATAGAATTGCGTATCTGCCAATCCCTTGCTTTAATTTGATTCATAACTGAGTCAAGGAAATCTACAATACATTGAATGTAGTTTGCTTTAATCTCTAGTTTATTTAGATCGTTATCTCCAGAGAGAAATTCATCCATCTCATTCTTCAGCGGTTTAACACCTTGCCACTGAACCCAACCAGTTAGTTGTAGTTCTTCTTTTGTCATTTCGCCACGATAGTAACGAAACTTTGATTGACGAAGTGTGTTGTAATCTGCCTTCATCTTAGCAAGTTGTAACTTGTATCGGATAAGGTGATTGAGATATTTCGAGTGGAGTTTTGCTGTGTTGACGGATTCTTTATCAAGATGGTTATCATCAATGATACAGTCGTCAGCCCATGCGTTTTGTATTTCTTCAAGTGTCATAATAAATCCTCAAGGTGTATACTATTAGTATACTATAAAGTCAAATTAAACGCAATTAAATTTTTGTAATTACACCAGTTACATTTGCAAAAGTGTAGTAGGAGAAGCGGAATGTTGCAGAACCAGTTAGGTAGTTAACACTGTCGTTGGTGGATTGAAACTGCAAAGTTTCCAACGAGATAGGAAAGAGATCATTAAAAGTAATTGTTTTTACAGGATTGTTTGTGTTGTTTAAAATTTGCATAACACCAATCGAGTAGTTTGTTGCAAGTTCGCTTAATACAGTTGATTGGTTTGCAGCAACATAGTCAACATACTGCTGATAACTTTGCGGAAATCCCAATGCCACGATCCAGTTGTAAATAGAGATATAGTTATCCATGTTTTCGTCAACAAGGAACTGCACATTCAAAGTATCATAAGTCAAGTGATCGCCTGGAATCGGTTGATTCGCAAATGGCGTAGCCAATATTGGATCGCCAAAGGTGATTCCTGGGATATGAACCTGCTGACAGAAGTATTCAATTTCAGGTAATTTGGCAATGTTAAATCTAAACCCATTTGGTGACAGTGGATTTATGTTTGGAGGTAATGTTAGGTTTATACTCATACTATTATTTATATGAAAAAAAGGGAGATCTTTTCAGAACTCCCTTCTTAAAACATCACTCTACGGTGACTTCTTAATGTGATTACATTAAATTGGTCACGGCAACACGGCGATAGTAGTAGTTTTCGTTAGCAGTTAGACCACCAGAACCATCCAAAGAAACGAATGGGTTAGCAACCATACCATAACGAGTCTTGAAACCAATCTTAGGTTGGAATGTAGACGGATCTACAGCACGAACCAACTGAAGTGGAACGTATGGGCAATAGAACAAACCAGCGTCAAACGCAGAAGTACCTTTGTAGCCAACAGTGAAGAACTGAGTAGCTGATTGGTTAGCAGAGAATGGATCAACATAAACTTTATAACGACCATTCAATACACCAGCGAAAGTAGTGCTAGACTCATCAACATTCAAGTTAGTTGACAATGCAGGTGCATAGTCAAGAACGCCAGCCATTGCCAAAGCAGAAGCTACGTCAGATGAACAGATGATGAAGTTACCTTTACCACGACGAGTTTGTTGAGCAATAGCATTGGCATCACGTTCGATTTGGAACAAGAGACCTTTGAATTTTTCAACAGACCAACGACCATTAGAGTCAGTATCTAAGTCGAAAGTACCAGCAGTAGTAGTACCAACTTGAGCACCTGGCTTAGCAGTAGTATAGATAGTACGTAGAACTTCGCGATTGATCTCAGCCAAAATCTCAGTAGAAAGAATGTTGCTCAATTCGCCTTCAGCGTCAAGACCATGAACTGATTTCAAGTCTTGTGCCAATTCAACAGTGTACTCAGCTTTCAACGCACGAGTCTTAGCAGTTACGCTAGTCTTTTCGATTGAGAATGCCATTTGGTTGAAAGTAGTGCTATCGCCCAAACCTTCAGCTGTCGAAGTAGACATACCAACACCAGTAGTATAAGTACCAGATACTGGGTTGTTACCAGCGTTAACTGGAGAAGCAGCGCCAGAGAATGCAGTATCAGCTGCATTGAACAATGCCTCAGTACCACCTTGAGTAGAGTAGCGTGACTTCATAGCGAAGATCAAGCCAGTAGGTTGTGTCATTGGTTGTACACCGCAAACATCATAAGCGATCATTTGTGGAGCAGCACGGCGAACCAAGCTGATCAACACTGGATCAAACTTAGCGATACCGCCAGTGTCACCATAAGAACCAACAGCGTTAGCTGCAGTAGTTTCAAACAACGCTTCTTGTTGTTTGCCCATTTCGCGTTCTTGGTTTTCCAAAAGAACAGCAGTTACTTCCTTACGGTAGTGGTCCTTGATTGAAGGCAATGCTTCGTGTTCAAGGATTGGTGCCCATTTCTTTAAAAGGGCTGTGCGATCGATATTACTCATTTTAGTAATTCCTTATATTAGATTTTAAGTTTGTTGAGTTCGCTAAGATACTTCTTAACAGAAGGATCTACAGGTGCTTGCTCAGTTAGAGTTTCAACAGGGGTATCGCTAACTACTGATTTTACTTCAGTAATTACTTTCTTACCACCAAAATAATTCTCACGGATTGTCTGTAATTTTGCAGAGAAAGTGTCGGCGGAATCATAAGAAATTTCTTCTGCTAGAGAAGTAAACTTTTCAACTTCAGTGTCGGTCAAACCTTTTACTGATTCAGCAATTGCGTTTACACGCTTTTGCTCGTTGACGATCTTAGACAATTCAACATTCTTTTCTACTTGATCATTTAGAGTTGATTCAATTGCAGATAGTTGCTCTTGTAAGTCACCCAATACATCGAACTTTTCCTCAGGAACGTCGATATAGTGTTCAGCAAACAAAGACTTCATACCGTCAATAAAAGACTCCATAATCTCAGACTTCATACCAGACTCAAGGGCTAACTCATTCTCTTGCACCCACTGCTCAACTACGTAGTTGAGATATCCATCAACTTTTTCAACAAGACCCTCTTTGATACTTTCAACTTCTTCTTGCAACTGTGTTGCATAAGATTCTTCTAGAGCTGCTGTTTCAGCTGTAACACGAGCTAAAACTGCTGCTTCGAAAATAGTGGCTGCTTTGGTTTTAAAATCTTCGGAAAGATCAGCACCTTCAAGCATTGCGTCAATATCTTCTTTCATGCCAGATAAGTGACTTGCTTCTGGAGCAGTCGCTTTAGCGTTGGCAATATTTGATGACTTAGATGTGGCATTTACTGCAGCATCTTGACTAGTAACATTGTTACGAGCATTGTTTGGCTCATCGCCATCAATAGTAGTAACACCATCAGTAGTGATAGAAGGCTGTGGATCAGAACCAGCTGAATTGCCTTTTACTTTGCTAGCATTGTCGGGTGTAGCACCCATTTCTTTTACTTCTTCAGTAATTGTACCTTGTTGTTTTGCTTTTGATTCAGCAAGCAACTCAGCGATTTTTTGTTCGATTGACATCGTTATCTCCTGTAACTGGATAGTTCTATGTAAATATTTAGTATTTATCTGATTTTACTCAGAAAATTATGGAAAGCACGCAATTGTGCTTCTTGTAAATTCTTAGAAGAAGTGTTTCTAATATTGCGTTTGACTTCCTCGATATTTTGCTCCACAAACTTTCCATCAACAAAAACCCACTCTTTGCTCTCCATGATTCCACGCACGAATGCGTCTGGAGCGGATGGGTCAGCTACAATATCTGCAGCTGTAGACAACATAAAGTCATCTTGAACAACTTGAACACCTTCGTTATTAGTCTTAAGTGAACCCATTGCTCTGCTTGACACGCCAAGATTAGCACCACCATCAAGAAGACCACGAGCGATCATTCCCATTGGAGTTTCTAAAATCTTTGCCTTACCAATATAGTTCTTGCCTTCTTTACGGAGATCAACGATCAAGTGAGATACACGATCTAAGTTAATAGATGGGGTATCTGGATGACCGAGTTCGCCATAGGCACGATTCTTTTCAACATACTCTTTCATGTAACGACCAACTTCGCGATCCATAACACCTTCTTGGTACATGCGCTTGTTGCGGTTTACAATCTCAGATTGAAGGAATACACCCTCAATAAAATAATTTTTTTTGCCACCAACTTTTTCCTCTACGATTGTAGAGGTTTGTTCGTAGACTTCTCTAATAAGTTTCATAGTTATGCCTTATCTGGGCTACCCGACATAGTAGTCGAAGCGCCAACTCTAGTTTGATCATCGTAAGCACCATAAGAAGCGTACTCAACTTTAGATTCCCATCCAGCAACTTTATGCAGAACAATGTATCCAACAGCATTTGCGCCAGTAATAGTAAAAGCAATATCGTAAGTATTATTAACAGAATCTGTCCAACCATTTGCTGTAAAGTCAAACATTGGAGCATTTTCAGGAGCAGCCACTAAACAAACAACGCTGTTTCTGCTAACAGATACACCAGATGATAATAAACCAGTACAGAAAAACTTAACAATATTAACTGTCGGTGTACCACCAGATACTAATGCTTGAGTGCCAGCAGTTAAATTGGCAATAGTAATTGTGCCAGTATCGGTTGCTGCACCTTGAAACTTGATAACAGTTTCATTGTTTGTGTTTTTAAGTGTAGTAAAATTAATCGCTGCCATTTTATTCCTCGAGTTCTTTTATAATTCTCATGAAATTGCTTTTTGATTCACGCATGTAATCAACAATTTCATTTTTATTCTTCAGTAAACTATTTAGGTATTCTTGCGTAGATTCATCTATTGCAACTACGGATCCATCTGCAAGGTCATACTGTAATTTACCCTTAAACTCTGCCGTTCTTGATTCTTTAATGGCAGTTACAACTGGGTCCACTGTAAATATATTGGAAGAAGCAAGCTCGATATATGATTCAATAAGTGTATCAGTAATCTTTTCTATATTGTGATATTCTCTTATATAGTTTGCGACTTTTTCTTTTGGTATAGTAGTGTCAATATGTTCTAACAGTTCTGTATTTTCAATAACTTGTTTAGCGTATTGTCTTGCTTCTTCCAATGTGCTTACATTTGATTCAATAGCAATTCCATTAATATAAATGTTTAGATCTTCCGTAATTCTAACATCGTGCCCATAAACTAAGAAGGATGCTGCAAGTCCAGATTGCTCTAGGACTTGCTTACGGAATGATCCAAAATACTTTGTCATATTACTCTTCTGTGGTAATTTCTTCAGTATCTTCAGATTCTACTTCTGTGTTTTGCTCAGGAGTTCTGAACATGTTTTGTGACATGTCAGTACGCATAGCATCTAATCTTTCTGCTACTTTATCTACCATAACAGAATTAAACGCAGTTTCGATTCCAACTGCATCACCACTATCAATCGCATCAATTAAATCACGAGTACTCATTTTTTAGCTCCTTGTTGTTGCTG
>Ga0209188_1002416_pt1 | contig 13835 bp, 12 predicted proteins | sample C_130625_EF_Meta_FD_187307 | JGI IMG/M metagenome (GOLD analysis project Ga0209188, IMG submission 187307) | Freshwater microbial communities from Lake Croche, Canada to study carbon cycling - C_130625_EF_MetaG (SPAdes) (version 2) | ecosystem: Environmental > Aquatic > Freshwater > Lake...
TACGATTTAGGTTTAGCCAAAAAAATTATTACGGTTGGCGCCGGCGCTCCGGGAGACCGCACAACAGAAGGTGCATCTGGGCGTAATTGGTTAATGCAGCATGGCGTTAAGTATGCAGATATAAAAGCAATTGCTGTTGGTCGCGATACTTTGGCTTCCACCAAGGCTTATGCAGCTGAAATGCGCACTCGTAAAATAAAGAATGTAATTATTGTTACTGATCCATTCCATTGTTTGCGTGCAATGACAATGGCAAATGATCTAAAACTTGTGGCAACCTGCTCACCAGTTCAAAGTGGCCCAAATGCCTTGAAAAAGAGTGGTTTCAAGTACTTAATTCGTGAATCAGGGGCTTATTTAGCGTATGTAACCCTTGGTCGCCGCGGAGTTCAGATCAGCGATCATTTACCTTCAGACAAAATTCTCAATAAGGTAACACCATGAGTGAATTGATCGGTTACACCGCACGCGATCAAGAACGCTTCCTTGATGAGCCAGCAAAGCGTGCTGGTCGTACTGAATTTATGCGTGATCGAGCTCGGGTAATTCACTCGGCTGCACTTCGTCGCTTAGCTGCAAAAACACAAGTGGCAGTTCCTTGGGAAAATGATTTTCAACGAACTCGACTTTCACATTCGTTAGAGTGCGCCCAGATTGGTCGCGAACTTGGCGAATCACTTGGCGCTGATCCTGATTTATTAGAAACTTCATGTCTAGCGCACGATTTAGGACACCCACCATTTGGTCATAATGGTGAAGAAGCTTTGGCCGAACTTGCTAAAGATTGCGGTGGCTTTGAAGGTAATGCGCAAAGTTTTAGATTATTAACTCGCATCGAAGCTAAGAGCGTTGATGCTAATGGCAAGACTGTGGGCTTGAATTTGACTCGTGCCTCACTCGATGCGGCAACTAAATATCCGTGGGCACGCAGTGAGAACCCGCGCAAATATGGCGTCTACGATGACGATGTCGAAATCTATAAGTGGATGCGCGAAGGTGCTCCAGCCGGTAAGCGATGCATCGAAGCTCAAATTATGGATTGGTCAGATGATTGTTCTTACTCAGTTCATGATTTAGAAGATGCCATAGTGGCTAATCAGATTAAGGTTTCAAATTTTCGCAATGATTTCGCTGAACTATTTAAAGTGATAAGCGTCGATTATGGTAGCGATGCATCGGAAAGTGAAGTTGAGTCAGCACTTACTCGGCTGGAAGCACTTTCGTGCTGGCCAAAGGATTTCGATGGTAGCCATCGCTCGCTCGCCCGATTAAAAGACACCACTAGCCAATTAATTGGGCGATTTGTGCAATCAGCTGAAATCGAAACTCGCAAAGTTCATGGTGCTGGGCCACTTACGCGATACAGCGCGGACCTTGAGATTCCACGCGAACAAATCATCGAAGTTGATTTCCTTAAGGCAGTTGCTGGCCATTACCTAATTAACGCAGCCGCATCGCAAGAGCGCTATGCCAAGCAACAAACGCTGATCGGTGAACTCGTTGAAGCGCTTCTTGCCGCTGGCCCTAAGTACTTAGATTCGGTCTTTTTAGATGACTGGCAGATCGCATCAACTGATGCCGAGAAGTTGCGCGTGATTATTGATCAAGTCGCCGGCTTAACTGACCCGGGCGCATACGCACTACATGCCCGCGTTTGCGTGACTGGATAGACTGGTTAAATCATGAGCGGTCGAATTAGAGACGAAGACGTTGCCTACGTTCGTGACCATGCGCCTATCGACGAAATTGTGGGTGATTATGTGCAACTTAAATCTGCTGGCGGCGGTCAGAAAAAAGGTTTGTGCCCTTTCCATGATGAAAAGTCACCTTCATTTCACGTAACGCCATCAAAAGGATATTTCCACTGCTTTGGTTGCCAAACTGGTGGTGATGTAATTGCGTTTGTAATGAAGATGGATCATCTTTCTTTTACCGAAACTATTGAACGTCTGGCCGATCGCATTGGCTACACATTGCGTTATGACGAAAACTCTTCGGGTACAGCAGCTCCGGCCGGTCAACGTTCACGGTTAATTGCGGCAAATGCTGAGGCAGCTAAGTTTTATCAAGAGCAGTTAAATAAATCTGAAGGTGCTGCGTATGGTCGTGAATTAATGACTAAGCGCGGTTTTGATAAAGCGGCCTGCGTACAATTCGGAGTTGGATATGCGCCAAATGAATGGGATTCACTAACAAAACATTTGCGTGCACTTGGCTTTACTATTGATGAACTTGAAACCGCTGGACTTTCTAAAATGGGAGAGCGCGGCCCCATCGATCGTTTCCGCAATCGCCTAACTTGGCCAATTAGAGATATCTCTGGCGATGTAGTTGGCTTTGGTGCGCGCAAGCTAGCAAGTGATGCTGAAGATCAAGGGCCAAAGTATTTAAATACGCCAGAGACACCGATTTACAAGAAAAGCCAAGTTCTATATGGCTTAGATATGGCTAAGAAAGATATTGCGAAGTCGCGCCAAGCAGTAATTGTCGAGGGCTACACCGATGTAATGGCAGCACATTTAGCTGGAATTCCAACAGCGGTAGCAACTTGTGGAACTGCATTTGGTGCCGACCACATTCGAATTTTGCGTAGATTATTGATGGATGACGATGCTTTCCGAGGTGAAGTTATCTTTACTTTCGATGGCGATGCAGCTGGGCAAAAGGCAGCACTTCGTGCATTTAGTGATGACCAGAAATTCGTAACGCAAACTTATGTCGCAGTTGAACCCGATGGTTTAGACCCAGCTGAACTACGTCAACATAAAGGTGATTTAGCCCTACGTGACTTGATTGCTAAACGCGTGCCACTTTTTGAGTTCGCTATTAGGGCCGAGTTAGCAAAACATAAATTGGAATCAGCTGAAGGTCGCGTCAACGCGTTAAATGCTGCAGCACCTCTAGTTGCCCAAATTCGTGATAAATCTTTGCGCCCCGAATACACCAGGTTGTTAGCAGGTTGGATCGGTTTAGAAACAGATGTTGTAAGCAAAGCAGTTGCGCGCGGTTTTAAACAAACAGTATCGAATAGCGCAGAACCAATTACCGAAGATGCGCCTGAACAAAATTGGCGACCAGATCCAAGTGATCCACGATTAATGCTCGAACGTGAAGTTCTTAAAGCGAAAGTACAGATGCCTGAACTTGCTAGCGGTTGGTCAGCAATCGAGGCCGAAGCATTTACACATCCGGCATATAAAGAGTTACGGGCCGTAATTGATGTGGTTGCAGCTGATCGACCATTGACGATTGAATTAGTTACAAACGAAAACATGAAAGCGCTATTTACCGAACTTTCAGTTGATCCTATTCGTACCGATGGTGAAATCTCACAAAATTATGTTTCGAGCATTATTGCTAGATTGCGCGAAGTCTCAGTTTCTCGTGCGATAGCTGATTTAAAATCTAGTTTGCAGCGATTAAATCCAGTTGAGAATGAGGCCGAGTACAACGCCGCATTTGCTACTTTAGTTTCGCTGGAAAGCACCAGACGCGGACTCCATGATTTGGCGGTCGGTGGCCTGTAATTGGCTGGTTTCAGCGGTCATTTTTACCGATGGCAATAATTACGCTAGAGTTTGGCCTTCGCAATCCCTGATAGCTCAATGGCAGAGCAGCCGGCTGTTAACCGGCAGGTTCTTGGTTCGAATCCAAGTCAGGGAGCTTCTCATTTCCCCCTTTTTTACTGGCTGATCTGGCTTAGGTTTTCTCTGCGCAAATTCTCAGCCAATCTAGTGACTACGACAATGCCAAACCTTTAGGCTCTGCGTCATGAGCTATCAACAACGCCGCCTTAAATCACTCTCCGAATCTTGGAAATCGCAAGCAATCGCTATTCGAATTCTGCGCGGCTGGCTAGGGCTAACTTGGATTTATGCTGGTTGGGATAAGGCTACTGACCCCGGGTTTTTGACTAAAGGTTCAGCCTCCTTTATCGGAACCCAGCTAAGTGGATACTCAACCCAATCACCTATTGGTGGTCTCTTTAATAAATTAATTGAACACTCAACTGCTGTTGGCATAATAGTTATGCTGACTGAATTCGCAATTGGTTTAGCAACTCTGCTTTGGGTATCACCAACCCTGGCTGCATTCGGCGGATTTACGATGTCGGTTGGCCTTTGGCTAGCAAGCAGTTTTCATGTTTCACCTTACTTTTTAGCCAGTGACAGCGCTTACGCAATTCTCTGGCTGGTTTACTTCTTAACGTTGGTTGGAAATCGCCGAACAGTCGATGTAGCACTTGATCGTCGCGGGGCAATTCGCATCGGCGCCCTCGGTGGGGTAGCAGTTGCACTTGCGCTTCTGGGAAAAGCGTTTCCGAAGAATTCAGCTAAGGCAGTTGCAACCAAAACAACTACGGGCAGTGCAGTTAAAGTATTAGCACTTTCTAAAATTGCCGTCGGTGAGACTCATCAATTTGCGTTATCTAATGGCTCGCCAGCAGTTCTTTTTCGCACTAAAAATGGGGTATTTGCTTATTCAGCGGTTTGTACGCATCAAGGCTGCACAGTTTCTTATCAAAGCTCAAATAAGACTTTGCACTGCCCTTGCCATGGCGCCGAATTTGATCCATTCGGAAATGGACAAGCGGTTGCAGGACCAGCTCGTGATCCATTAAGTTCAGTAAAAGTTAAAATCGAAGGTAATTGGGTGGTACTCTCATGAAAGGGATAAAGATGAATCTCAAAGGAACTCAAAAAGTAGCAGCTGGTTTTATTGCTGGTGCATTACTGACTGGCGGCATTGCAACTGCGGCGAATACCAACAGCTCAACCGTGCAAGCATGCGTAGACACCCGCACCCAAGCGATGTATTTGGCGGTCAACGGAACTTGCGGCAAATATCGCACATTGGTTGATCTAAGTTCAGCAGCCACGGGCATAGACGCTAAGACACTAGCTGCTGCTGTGACGCCATCGGTAGTTTCTATTGAAGTGACTACCCGCACTGGCGGTGGAACTGGTTCAGGTTCGATTTATTTATCTAGTTCAGCCGACAGTTACATAATTACAAATAATCACGTAGTTGCCGATGCCGCCACCAGTGGAACTATTGATGTCGAGCTATTAAATGGCGAAGTTTATCCAGCGACAATTATTGGTCGCGATGTTGCATACGACATTGCGGTAATAAAAATTAAAGTTGGAAATTTGCCAGCAATCAAATTGGGTGATTCGGCAAAGGTAAGTGTTGGTGATCCAGTCATTGCGATTGGCTCTCCACTAGGTCTAGCTAGCACAGTAACTTCAGGAATTATTTCTGCACTTAATCGTCCGGTAATTACCGGAAGCACTGGCTTAGAGTCTTATGTAAACGCGATTCAGACAGATGCGGCAATTAACCCAGGTAATTCTGGTGGCGCCTTGGTAGATGCAACTGGAAAGTTAATTGGCGTTAACTCCGCAATTGCTACTCTTTCATCAGGTACTGCAAGCGGTTCAATTGGTCTGGGGTTTTCAATTCCGATTAATGAAGCCAAGCGGGTAATCGAAGAAATTATTGCAACTGGCAAATCTACGAGACCAGTTCTAGGAGTCTTCTTTGATACCGCTTACACCGGCATAGGTGCAAAGATTCTTCGATTAAGTGTTGGTGAAGGTGCTGAAAAAGCTGGCATTCCAGTTGGTTCAGTGATCAAATCAATCGAAGGTTTCAAGGTCATCGATGATGTTTCAGCCATCGTGCGTATCCGTTCTGCGATTCCTGGAAGCATCATCACGGTTGTAGTTGATCTACCAAATAATGGCGGACTAAAGACATTTAAGGTAACTCTCGGATCAGCGGCTTCAAACTAATGAAGTTGACGACTAAGAAATACTTTTTCGGTAAGGTTTAGCTATGGCTCAATTCAGATTACAGGTCGTTCTTCCAGATCGCCCAGGCTCGCTCGGCGCGGTTGCTTCAGCAATTGGTTTTGCTGGTGGTGATATTCGTGGCTTGGTTGTTATGAAATCTGAAGATGGCCGTGGCTATGACGACATTACCGTTGCGGTACCGGGCTCTGATCCGAGCGATTTGATTGAAGTTCTAACTGCTATTGGTGGCGTAGAAGTTTTATCAGTAACGCCAGTAAATTAAAGTTTAACTTCGCGCAATTGCATCGCTGATTGCTCAGGCTTTAGATCCATGATGAATGCGCCCATGGCAGATTCGGAGCCAGCTAAGTACTTTAATTTTCCTGGCTGGCGACGGACGCTAGTAATCTGCCAATGCAGACGCATTACATCGCGACCAACTCGTACCGGTGCTTGATGCCAAGTTGCGATGTATGCCATTTCAATACCGAACACACCATCGAGTCGATTTAATACTTCGAGAGCGATTTCAGGGAAAGCAGCAGATGCGGCTTCATCTAGTTCGGCTAAATCAGGTACGGGGCTTAATGGCGCCACGTGAATTTCAAATGGATAGCGAGCCGCGTAAGGAACAAAGGCAATCCAGTGGTCATTTCGCGCAATTATGCGCTCGCCATCTTGAATTTCACGAGCAATCACATCATCAAGCAAAACTCTACCGGTGCGATCTTTATGTTCTTGCGCTGCAGCCAACATTTTCTCAACACGTGGTGGCAAGAATGGATACGAATAAATCTGCCCATGTGGGTGCGTAAGTGTTACGCCAACTTCTTCGCCTCTGTTTTCAAACGGGGCGATATGAGCTATGTATTTGGCTTGTGAGAGTTCGCGGACTCGATCTTTCCAAGCTTCCAAAATAATGCGGACTTGCGATGGTTTTAAATCTTTTAATGATTTTCCATGATCTGGTGCAAAACAAATAACTTCACATTTACCAGCAGTCTGTCCCTCGGCAGTTTGGGTACTCAACGCTTCTGGTAATTCAAAATCTCCAACAGGTGGTCTAAATGAAGGTCCACGATTATCGAATACAACTACTTCAAAATCTGATTCTGGAATTTCCGTTAATAGTTCACCAGGGTTTTCAGATGTTGGGCAAAGCGGGCACAGTTCTTTAGGAGGCAAAAAGATACGATTTTGTCTATGTGAAGCAACAGCGACCCATTCGCCCACTAATGCGTCGTAGCGCAGTTCGCCGATTTTTGGTTGTTCCTCTGCCGGGCGTAAATCTTTTGCCTCGCGACGTTGTCCTTTAGTGTCGTAATATCGAATTGTGCGACCATCGGCCATTTGGCAATCGGTGCGCGTGATATCAGCTGGCAACTTTGCAACGCTCATAATGAAATGAAGTCTACTGTGCCCAATTCAGGGTTCGCTCGATCGCCTTGCGCCAGTTAGCAAAGCCTTTTTCACGGTCTGCTGGCGTAGATGTTGGGCGCCAACGGTGAAACTCTTTCCATTGCCCTGAAATTTCAGCTCGGTCTTTCCAGAATTCAATCGTTAGACCCGCTGCATATGCGGCCCCTAGCGCAGTGGTTTCAACAATCACTGGCCGCGAGATTTCGATACCCAAGATGTCAGCTTGCATCTGCATGCAGAGCGCATTATTTGTAATTCCGCCGTCAACTCGCATCTGAGTTAATGTCACGCCACTATCTGCCGACATGGCATCCATAATTTCGCGCGTTTGATAGCAGATTGCCTCAAGCGCAGCTCGTGCTAGATGTGCCTTAGTAGCTGCGCGCGTTAATCCAACAATTACGCCACGTGCATCACTACGCCAATAAGGCGCAAATAAGCCGGAGAATGCCGGAACAAAATAAACTCCATCGGTATCTGGAACTGAGGCTGCTAGGTTTTCAATTTCGCTGGCGTTTGAAATTATTCCAAGTTGATCGCGTAACCATTGAATTGCAGATCCAGTTACTGCAACAGAGCCTTCTAGAGCGTATTGCACAGGTTCATTTCCGAATTTAAAGCAGACTGTTGTTAAGAGTCCATTTTTTGATCTAACAATTTCATTACCAGTATTTAATAGGGCAAAGTTTCCAGTGCCATAAGTAGTTTTAGAATCTCCACGAGCGAAACAAAGTTGGCCAACCATGGCAGCCTGCTGATCACCCAGAATTCCGGCTATGGGTATTGCAGTTCCAAATGGACCATTTGGATCAGTTGTTGCATAAATTTCACCAGATGATCTAATTTGTGGAAGCGCAGAAAGTGGAATCTCAAATTGATCTAATAGCGATTGATCCCAGTTAAGTGTCTCTAGATTCATCAACATGGTGCGGCTGGCATTAGTAACATCGGTGAAGTGCACGCCACCGTGGGCACCGCCAGATAAATTCCAAAGTAGCCACGAATCAATAGTTCCAAATCGAGCAGTCTGTGCAGTGACTGCATTTTGGACTGCTGGCACGTTGGTCATTAACCAATTGATTTTGCTAGCCGAAAAATAAGGCGCAATCGCTAAGCCAGTTTTATGAACTATTTCTTCTTTTTTCTCAGCGCTAAAAGCATCTAGATAAGCGGTGGTGCGGGTGTCTTGCCAAACTATTGCATTGGCAAGCGGCTTTCCAGTCTTGCTATCCCAAGCGACCGTAGTCTCACGTTGATTAGTTATTCCGATAGCAGCTAATTGCGAACCAATAATTCCGGCTTGTTTAAGTGCGCCCGTAATAACCTCTTGAGTACGTGCCCAAATTTCAGCGGCATCATGTTCAACCCAACCGGCCTGCGGCATTATTTGGCGATGTTCTAATTGGTGTTGGCCAACGATTTTGCCAGCGCGATCAAAAATCATAAAGCGAGTGCTACTCGTACCTTGATCTAGGCTGCCAATAAATAAAGCGCTCATGTGGTTACTTTAATTCTTTATTTGATACTTACAACCATCGGTTGCGGGCGCCGGCGTAGCGCTCTTGGTTGGAGTTGGAGATGGCTTAGGAGTGGCGCCTGGCATCACGTTGAAGCTAACTGGTAGTTGAGTTGCTGCATGAGTATTAGTTTGATCGGTAAATTGGATTGAGCCCACCCAGTTTCCGACAGTAAAGCCAGTAATCGAAAGTGTCCAAAGCCCACTGGCCGCTCGAACCACAGTTTGGGTTAATTTCGGTTTATCAATGGACAATGGATCAAATGCAAAACGAACAGTACCTGTCACAACTGGTGAACCATCAGGACGATTTACGCCGACATCGAAAGTGACTGGATTACTGGTATCGGAAGATTTCTGCTTAGAAATCAACATGGTAGTTGCTTCGTATACCGGCATTAGATCAATTAGATCTGGCGCCCATGTTCCGGTTGTTAAATTTAGAAAATTCTCTGCGGTGCCGCGAAAAACATTTAAGTCGACCCGTGAACTAGGAACCCCATATTTACTTCCGATGCCACATGAAGAGTATTGCCACAGAGCCCATTGTGATTGGCAGGCGCTAGAAGTCCAGGAGTGCACATAACAGCCTGCCGGTTTTAGGCCTGGTTGGTTTATTGGATCAAAGGGATTTATTGCATATTGCGCTAACCAAAGCGGGTACTTACTTAATTTTGTGCTCTTATTCATCGAGCCTTCAAGGAAGCTTGGATACGAGTACAAAATGGGCTTACGGCCAAGTTTCTGGTCAAGAATTGCCAAGAAAGTTTCAGCCCATAAAGTGACTGAACTTTTAGTTGCATACGTAGTACAAGTTCCGTTGCTACTTACTTTCACACATTTATTTTCGAGATCAAGTGCATATGGTAAATCGCGGGCAGTTAAGCCACCGATAACCGATACCCGCCAGATAACTTTCTGGGCTTGAGCAGTTGCATCTCTAACAATGGCAGCCGGATCACTTGTGTTTGGCAATATCGCGTAGTGGTAGAAACCGGTGTAAATACCAGCTGCTTGGGCAGCCGGACGATCAAGTAACAAATACTTAAGAGAAAGTGCGTCGGAGTCATCACGAGTGTCAGATGCCTTGATCATAACAAAGCGAACACCTGCCGAGTACATTTTTGCAAAATCTATCGGCTTATCGTTTGGATGCTGCCACCTAGAAATGTCGACTCCGTGTATTCGTCCGCCCGGACCCAGCGCTTCGACTGCCAAAGCAGGATCAAGTTCGGAAATTTGAGTCGCTGGTTTTATAGTAATTTTTTTACTGATTGAGTAAATCACTTTGTTTGCAACTGTTGTTTTGGCGCGATAATTCATTACTGAATTTTGCGCAGTTACAACTGCTTCCAGTTTCCAAGTTCCAAGCTTTGTGGTTTTGGTACTAAATCTAGTATCTGACCACTTGCCATTTACTTCACTTTGTATTTTCACTACCAAACCAGTTTTTTTGGGCGTTAAAGTTCCATAAAAAGTTAAAAGTGGTTCAATTAAATTTGGTGTCTGCTTTACCGTAACTGAAAGTTTGGAAGTTGCAGCGTTAGCAGTTGGAAGTGAAATTGCTAGCGCTGCGGTTGAAATTACAACCAAGATGGCAGTTAGCCTATTTTTCATACAAACTGAATCTCAACTTCAATACCAAGCACTTGATTGATTACTGATTTAAGGGTTGCCACTTGCCGAATGCGGATATCGGAGTATTCATGAGCTGAGCCAAATTTGCGGCTATCTGAAAAATCTAAGTGCAGAGTCTGGCCGTCGAATTCAGCTAACCGGGCGTCAAAGAATGAGATCCAGGCGATGCGATCAATACTTTCGAGCTGATCTAGAACCGAGTTCCATTGTTGGCGTAACTGGGCGAGATCCATGACCAAGATTCTAGTGTCTAGGAGCGCCGATCCACTTGTAGTAGTGGCCAGCTATTAAAACTCTCAGGTTTCGGGTGCGATCTGGTGCAATTGCGAAGTGTCCGGCAATACGCGCAACTATTTGTTCTACTGATTTTTCGCTAACAAATCTAACTCGACCAATTTCAGCATTACTTAAGCCAGTGGCAACTAGCCGTAAGGTTTCAATTTGAGTATCTGTCATTGCGCCTAAAACTGAGGCGAAAGCATTCTCATGTGGTGATCCATGGCTATCAACCCATGAAACTGGATTTTTGCTTTCGGCAACTTGAATTGAGTTACGAATAGAGTCTGCGATTATTTCTAGATTACTTATAGATTTCTTTAAAATCAGTTGAGTACCAGTTGGAACATCTTTAGCCGTAATACCAAGCAAGCGTAAATCAGGACAAGCCGTCGTAATTACAATTCCAAGTGCTGGATTTAGCTTTCGCAATTTCTTGACTAGCGTAATCGCTTCTTGACCATCGAATTGAATATCAATTACTAATACTTCTGGCTGCAGTGAGCGAAAAAGATTTTCGGCGACAGCTAAGTTATTTGCCTCACCAACTACATTTATAGTGTGTAACCGAAGTGCTGCACTTAGTGTCGCAAGTTCGAATGCATCATCATTGATCACGAGCACTCGGAAAGTCATACTTAAAAGTAACCGACTTACACATCTGGGGCTACCCAAATGGTTAGGGGTAGCCCTAGAAAATAATGTGAGTAATTAAATAGTTTTAGATAAATTCTTTGATGTTTTGTGGGATGAAATTCAAAATTTGTGTGGCATTTATTGGCCCACCATCAGAAGCTTTTGTCGCTGCAACATTATGAATAAAAGCAGCACTTGCAGCTATTCGCGCCATTGCTGATTCGTCATTTAATATTTCAACTTCATTTGTTGCAACGAGTGCCGCAACTATTCCCGCAAGAACATCGCCAGTTCCTGCAGTGGCTAACCATGGTGTTGCTTTTGGTAGCTCAATTAATTGTTTGCTATCGGCCACAAAAGTGATGGCCCCTTTTAGTAGAACTGTTACTTTCAAGGTATCAGTAGCAACCTGAACCCACTTGCGAGGATCGCCTTCAATTGCCTCAGCACTCACCAGCAACCCGCGTGATTTAAGTAATTTAGCGAGCTCGCCAGCGTGGGGAGTAATGAGTGTTGGCTGAGATAGTTTGCCGGCTAAATACAAGGCACCAGCATCTAGAACGGTGGGCATGGTCTGACGTTTAGCCAAAAGGAACCAACGATGGCGCAACCAAGTAGTAAGCGCTTTATATTTCTGATCAGAAATTCCAGAACCTAATAACCATGCTGAAACTGGGCCCGGTTGAACCACAACTTCTGGGCAAGTATGCAGAACTAAATGTGCCAAACCGGATGAGGAATGAAAGCGAATCATGCCAACGCCAGTTGCAGAAGCGGCGGCGGTAGAAAGCACAGCTGCACCCGGGTATTGGGCTGAACCCGTGATGATCCCGAGAACTCCGCGCGAATATTTATTGTCTAAATCAGCTGGAACAGCGATGCATTTCTTCACATCTCGAGCAGACCACTTCTTGTATGTGCGCTCTTCGCTCATATTCATACTCCTGCTCGTTTTACTTAACTTATTGCAAGGCTACTCTTAAGTTATTAGTAGCCGAAATCCGCTTTAAATCAAGCTTAAGAAATCTGGAAGTTTTCGAATCTAACAGCTGATTTGAGTTCACTTTTACCGATTAGAGCAATCATTACGCCGGTATGTGAATCCGTCATATCGCAGGAAATTTCGCGGCCATCGAGCGTATGTGAAAAACCTAATTCGGGAATACTGAAGGTGTAATCCTGATCATCTCCGCTTAGTTCAATCTTCAGCTTTGATTGTGCGGTCGATATTGCAGCAGTTGGTTGCTTACCTGAACTCGCTTGCACGGTTACTTCAAAAGTTTCAGTTCCCTTAATCTCGAGTGAAAGGTATGCACCTTCTTTAATATAGGCAGCTAACCCAACTACATCGCCGAGCTTCAACTCTGCTAAATCAATGGTCACATAGCAATTGAAATTCCAAGCAGTTTGGCGAACGCCGAGAAAAGTACTCTCAAATGAATCCTGAAGCTCCAAAGCCAGCGCACCTTCGAGCACCAAATTAAAGTGGTCTCGTTTTTCACTACGAATGGTTACCCACTTGATCGCTAATGATTCTGCAGTGAAGTTAACTGGGACATCGGTTTGGCTAAATTCAGTTAAACCCGTTACTTCATAACTATCTTCAACTCGACCAGTCTCTGGTGCAAATAGTGGGCTCTGATCATCAGCCGGCCAAGTAACGGGGAATATGAAAGTTTCGCGACCTAAGTTTCGGTAGTAGCCACCGAATGACCACTTAACATTGCCGCCATCGTAGAAACCACCACGAGGTCGAGAAGCAAGAGCCACGCCCCACCAACTGCCATCTTTAAGTTCGACCATATCGGCATGACCGACATTATGAACTGGGTATTCGCGCGTCAAATGTTTATGAGTCAGAATCGGATTTCGCTGACTTGAAACAAAGGGGCCAGTAACGCTCTGGCTTCGAGCAATTGTTGTAGTGTGAAAATGCAGAGTTCCGCCCTCAGCAATAAGTAAGTAATACCACCCATTTCGTTTATACATACGCGGGCCTTCTGGGAAAATTCCACCAGTGCCATTCCAGAGTGTGTGCTTTTCGCCAACTAATTTAAAGGTACTTAAATTAATTTCACTGATCCAGATTTCAGCATCGTTTTCAAATCTTGGATTTGAACTTTCTCTATTTGCCAGAAAATAGGCTTTATCGCCATCGAAGAAGAGCGAACTATCTATTCCAAAGGCATCTTCGATAAAGTGACATTCGCTCCAGGGGCCATTGATATCAGAAGCCGTAATCACGAAGTGATAATTAGATCCTGGCCATTGTCGCTTGACTCGAGTTGAAGTTATGTAGAAAACCCCGTTGTGATGTCGAATAGTTGCTGCCTGCACTCCGCCCGATGGGGCAACGTCAGACAGATCAAGCTTTTGATCAGCTCGTTGAATGGCATTTCCGATTTGCCGCCAATTAACTAAATCACGAGAGTGCCAAATTGGAATGGCTGGAAAATATTCAAAGCTTGAATTCACAATGTAAAAATCATCCTCAACTCGAATGATTGAAGGGTCTGGAAAGAAGCCAGGCAGAATCGGGTTCTGGGCGATGT